>R05__coassemble_338_pt1 | contig 23983 bp, 21 predicted proteins | sample R05__metabat2_low_PE_015 | metagenome-assembled genome bin R05 | reverse complement strand
AGGATGAGGTTAAGGAGCTTTGCAGTCGGTATGACATGGAATTTGATTCCGTTAGACAGTGGTACGACGGATATATAATTGCAGGGCACCACATGTATAACCCCAATTCTGTATATGAAGCTATGGACAGGCGTAAGCTTGGGTCCTACTGGAAGAACACCTCTCATTTCGGAACCATTAACAAATACATCACCCTTAATTTTGAAGGCCTGAAGGACGATGTGATGAACATGCTTGCCGGGGGCAGCGTGAGCGTTGACCCGGAGTCCTTCCGCAACGATCTTTCTGAGATTAATTCCAGGGACGATGCGCTCACAGCTCTTATTCACCTTGGCTATCTGGGATATGATGCTGAACAGGGTGAAGCATTCATTCCGAATTATGAGGTTGCCAAGGCCTGGCAGATGGCTCTGAAAACCGGAAGCTGGAAGGAAATAGCCAAAGCTATTTCAAACTGCGATGAGCTTCTGAAGGCAACAATAAGAAAGGACTCGGCTAAGGTTGCAGAGTATGTTGAGCTTGCCCACGAGGCCTACACCTCGGTGATTAAATATAACGACGAAAACTCACTGAGCTGCGTCCTGACGATGGCATATTTCACGGCCCCGGCATATTACAATGTTATCCGGGAATTTCCCGGGGGCAAGGGCTTTGCAGACCTTGCGCTCATTCCGAGAGCGGATTCCGGCAACAAGCCGGCAATGATAATTGAGCTTAAGTGGGATGAAACGGCAGACACTGCAATTAAGCAGATTAAAGAAAAACGCTATGCCGGAAAGCTTTCAGGCTACGGAAAGGAAATCCTCCTTGTGGGCATTTCCTATAATAAGAACAGCGCAGACAAAAAGCACGAATGCATTATTGAAAGCATTGAGTTATAAACACATCCCCTCCGAAAGGAGGGGATGTGTTTATCGTATAACGCTGAAGTCCACGGTTCCGTTTACGCCGGGGATTCTGCCGAAATCGGTGAATTGCCAGATGTCATATTTTCCGGAAAAGTCAGGAAGGGCATTGTTCTCTGTGAAGCTGGCAAGCCAGATTGAATAGGAAGAAAGAGCACTGAAATCAATCTCCTGCTTGAAAAAGCTCTGGGTTGCATAAACTCCCGGGCTGTAGCCTGCGCTGCTTATTGTCTGGCAGAAGGCTCTTGCAATTTCCGTTCTCAGAGCGGGGGAGAGAGTATCCTGGCGGCCGTTGGGGTAGTCCCCGGAAAATTCCATGTCGATATAAACAGGGCAGTCAAGCCTCTGTCCTCCCAGCCAGGAAAGAACTATGCTCGCTTCCTCAACGGCTTCAACAACATTTACTGCAGTTGAATAGAAATAAACGCCAACCTTAAGCCCTGCTGCCTTTGCTCCTTTAATGTTCTGGGAAAAGCAGGTATCCTGATAGACGGTGCCGGAGCCCCAGCCACGGAAGCCCGCCCGGATTATGACGAAATCGATGCCGGAATTTTTAACAGTCGTCCAATTAATGTTTCCGTTATAGAAGCTAACATCTATGCCAACTGACTGGGCCCGGTAACCGTTGGAGTCAAAATAATAGATGAGACCGTCAATGTTTTTGAGGCCGGTGACCCGCTGGCCGTTTGAGTAGTATACAATTCCGCCATCTTCGTTTTTCCAGCCGGCAGCCAGCTCCGATTCTCTCACAACGGGCTCTGCATCAATCCAGAAATCCTCAAGGGGAGTGTTATCCGGATTAAAAAGCTCCACACTTTCATAGGCGGAAATGCTCTCATTGTAGCGCAGACCGCAGATGAGAACCTCGTTTTCAACATTGGGAATAACATCCGTTGAATTTCCCTGCCTGTCAAGAAGGTAGCCGGCATCATCAACATGATATGTATACTGATAGCTCTGATTGCCAAGGGAATCAAGGACAGGCTGAACACCGCCCTCGGCAGTGACCGGCTCCTCGGCCGAAATTATCACCTCGGCAACGGTCTCTGCCCCTGTTTGCTGATTGCCCCCCACGATTTCATTCAGACCCTCGGAAGCGTCTTTAATCTCAATAATCTCCTCAATGTTTTCAATGTATTCATAGGTTATTGGCAGAGAGACTGAGGGCTGAGGGCTGATGGCTGATGGAGAGGGAGAGGGGGATGGGGATGAAGAGGGAAGAGGTAAGAGTGAAGAGGGAAGAGGTGAGAGTGAAGAGGGAAGAGGCGATGGAGAGTGAGAGGCTTCGCAGGTTACAGGTGACAGGTTACTGGTGACAGATTGAGTGTTGGATGTTGGGGAGGTGAGGGCGGAGTCGGCGGAGGAAAGCAGGCTGCTTATCTGAGGGATGAGCACGGCGCAGGCAATAACAATTGCAGCGCAGGGCAGGCCAATCAGAACCAGAGCCTCGTGCTTTGGGTTGAAAATGAAATTTATAAATTTTTTGAGCAGCCTCTTCACCTCTTATGCCGGGCAGAGCTTTGCCTTGAGAGCTTCAAGAGCGGAATTGGCTTCCTTCTCTTCGTTGTAGATCAGGTTGGCAAATTCCTTGCCGCCGTGCTCAAGAATGAGGCGGTAGTAGCTGTAGTTCTGGGAAAATTCGTCTTCAGAGCATTCGCTTAGGCGAAGAAAGGCATTGTCAATGTAATCATAGGGAGAAAAATATTTTTTTCCGAGATCTCTGTAGTAAAGACCAAGCTCGCCGAAGCTGCAGCGGCCCACGGAGGGGGAGGAATAATAATCCTCTGCGTGCTCAGGGTCCTCAAGCTTCTTTTTGTCGGTCCCAATGAAGTAAAGGGGATAGAACTCCCTGCCGTAAACCTTTCGGGGAAGCTTTGAGGCAATGAGAGTGCCGAAACAGCCACCTATGAGGCCTGCAAAAATTCCTCCCACAACATCAGTGGGGTAATGAACAACCAGATAGATCCTTGAAACACACATGAGGAAAACAAAAATGAAGGCAGTCCAGGAATATTTTTTCCTGCCCGTGAGGAAAACAGCCAGCATGCAGGCCATGGCAGCAGTCACATGACCGGAGGGGAAGGATTTGTCTGACTCGGTGTTCATGCCAACCTTCTGCCACATTTCATAGTATACAGAGTCTGTGTAGGTGTAGGGCCGGGGCCTTGCTATTACAACCTTGAGAACGCAGTTTGTCAGAAGGGCTCCCAGGGCAAGGGAAATGCACATGGCAATTCCGAAGCGCCTTGTTTTCTTGAAGGCCGCCAGAATCAGGGAGAGAATGATGAGAGGGATACCGTCGTGCCCGAGGAATGAGATGAACTCAAAGAAGGGAGTGAAAAAATCCCCTGCCTGGAGATAGAGATTGTGGATGAGAAGGGTTATGCTCAAGTCAAAATTGGCAAAAACCGTGTTTATCCACAGAGCTGCGCTGTTAATTGCCATATTATTGTTCCTTTACTTTTAATTTTGTGTTATTATACCAACAGATATGGATAAATTCAAGCTTGTAAGTGAATATGTTCCCACGGGGGACCAGCCTGAGGCAATAGATGCCCTTGTGAAGGGAATTGAAAACGGGATTGATGAGCAGGTTCTCCTGGGCGTGACCGGCTCGGGGAAGACCTTCACAATGGCAAACGTTATTGCCAGGCTGAACAGGCCGACGCTTGTTCTTGCCCATAATAAAACTCTTGCAGCCCAGCTCTGCGCGGAATTCAAGGAGTTTTTCCCGGAGAACGCGGTTGAATACTTTGTCTCCTACTATGATTACTATCAGCCGGAGGCATATATCCCCCATACAGACACATACATTGAAAAGGACTGCTCCATAAACGACGAAATAGACCGGCTGAGGCTCAGCGCAACCTTCTCCCTTCTGGAGAGACGGGATGTGATTGTTGTTGCCAGCGTTTCCTGCATTTACGGTCTGGGTGAGCCCGAGGATTTCCAGGCTCTGGCTGTGACTCTGCGGCCCGGGAAGGAGCTTAGCCCCGAGGCTCTCCAGAGGGCTCTTCTTGAGGCCCGCTATGAAAGGAACGACATTGCTTTTGAAAGAAACATGTTCCGGGTGAGGGGAGATACCGTTGATGTTTTCCCGGCTTATTATAAGGACAGAGCAGTGAGAATCGAATTCTTCGGGGATGAAATAGAAAAAATTTCCGAATTCAATCCCGTGACGGGGAGAACGGAAAAAAATCTCACATTTGCCGTGATTTATCCTGCAAGCCACTATGTTACCTCAAAGGAGAAGATGGACGCTGCCATAGTCAGAATAAGGCAGGAGTGCGCAGAGCAGGAGGAGCTTTTTAAACAGCAGAACAAGCTGATTGAGGCTCAGCGGATCCGGCAGCGCACCGATTATGACATTGAGATGATTCAGGAAATCGGATTTTGCTCCGGAATAGAGAATTATTCAAGGCAGATTTCAAACCGGCCTCCCGGCAGCCCGCCTCTCACTCTGCTGGACTATTTTCCGGAGGATTTCCTTCTCTTCATTGACGAAAGCCATGTGACCCTTCCCCAGGTCCATGCCATGTATAACGGGGACAGAGCCAGGAAGGAGAGCCTTGTTAATTTCGGCTTTCGGCTTCCCAGCGCCTTTGACAACCGGCCCCTTAAGTTTGAAGAATTCGAAAAAAGGATTCATCAGCGGGTTTATGTGAGCGCAACTCCGGGAGAATATGAAAGGGAGAGAGCCGGGCAGGTTGCAGAGCAGCTCATCCGCCCAACCGGGCTTTTGGATCCTGAGATAAGCGTTAAGCCGGTTGAGTTCCAGATTGACGATTTGATTGAGCAGATTCACAGGAAGCTTGCTGCCAATCAGAGAGTCCTTGTGACAACTCTCACAAAGCGCATGGCGGAGGATCTTACGGAATATCTCCTCTCTGCCGGCATTCGCTGCCGCTACATGCATTCAGACATTGCGACTATGGAGCGAATGGAAATCATAAGAGATTTGCGTTTGGGAGAATTCGATGTTCTGATTGGAATTAACCTGCTCCGTGAGGGCCTGGATATTCCGGAAATCGGCCTTGTTGCAATCCTTGATGCAGACAAGGAGGGCTTTTTGAGAAGCGAAACCAGCCTCATTCAGACAGTGGGCCGAGCTGCCAGAAATGCTGAGGGTGAGGTTATAATGTATGCAGACAGCATAACGCCCTCCATGCGCCGTTGCATGGATGAAACGGAGCGGCGCCGCAAAAAACAGCAGCAGTATAACAGGGAAAACGGCATTATCCCCAAAACAATAGTCAAAAATGTGCACGATATACTTGAAATATCCTCTGATGTTTCAAAGAACGGCAGGGGAGTTAAAATGACGGAGCGGGAGCGCAGCCTTGCAATTGAAGAGCTTGAAAAGAAAATGAGAGCTGCTGCCGCAATGCTGGAATTTGAGATTGCAGCCCAGCTGAGAGACGAAATCATCAGATTAAGAGGAACAAAATGAAATTAATGATATTAGACGGGAATTCCATAGTAAACAGGGCATTTTTCGGCGTTAGAAGCCTAAACGCCCCTGACGGAACCCCAACAAACGCAATCTACGGCTTTTTCAGCATACTCAGCAGGCAGCTTAAGGATTTTTCTCCGGATGCCCTCTGTGTTGCCTTCGATCTCCATGCCCCAACCTTCCGCCACAGAGCCTGCGAAACCTATAAGGCGGGCAGAAGGCCAATGCCGGAGGAGCTTTGCGTTCAGATGCCCATTTTAAAGAGCCTTCTTGCCGCAATGGGAATTAAAATCTATGAAAAAGAGGGCTATGAGGCAGATGATATTCTCGGAACCGCAGCACGCCGCTGCGAAGAGGAGGGCTGGGAATGCATTATTGTCACAGGAGACAGGGATTCACTCCAGCTGATAAGCGAAGGCTCAAGCGTGTGCCTTGTTAAAAACAATGAGAACATCCTCTATACCCCTGAGCTGTTTTTCTCGGAATACGGCTTTGAGCCGGCAAAAATGATTGATCTGAAGGCCCTAATGGGAGACTCTTCGGATAATATCCCGGGTGTGCCCGGAGTGGGTGAGAAAACCGCTCTGGACCTTCTCAGGAGATACGGCTCTCTTGAAAACATATATTCAAAGCTGCCTGAGCTTGAAATTAAGGAGGGCGTGAGGAAAAAGCTGGAGGCGGGGAAGGAGAGCGCTGAAAAGTCCTTCTGGCTTGCAACGATTTTCACTGAGGTGCCCATAGAATTTTCTCCGGAGGAGAATCTTTATTCAAAGGACAAGAGAGACCCCTCCTTATATTCTCAGCTAAAGGCTCTCGGGCTTAGGAAGACGATTGAACAGTTTGGGGTTCAGGCCGGAGAAGAGCTGCAAGCAGATCAGGCCGCAGGCCGCAGTCCGCAGGCCGCAGTGGACGAGGGTTACGAAGAGCTGCAGGGGATAACGGTCACTGCCGATCTGAAGGGGATGATTAAGCAGGGGTTTGAGGGTCCCGCCTTTGACACTACCATTGCTCAATATCTCCTTAATCCAACTGCCAAAAGCTATGAGGAAGAGGCCTCGGCTCCTCAGCTCCGCCAAAGACTGCGGGAGCTGAACCTGCTTGAGGTTTATGAAAAAATTGAGCTGCCCCTCTGCCCCGTGCTTGCTGAAATGGAGACCAACGGAATCCTTGCTGACAGGAACGCTCTCGAAGCCTTTTCAACGGACCTCGCCTCGGAAATCGAGCTTCTGACAAAGAGCATATATTTCCAGGCCGGCAGAGAGTTCAACATTAATTCCCCAAAGCAGCTTTCAGAGATCCTTTTCGATGAGCTTTGCCTTCCGGACAAAAAGAAGGGAAGCACTGCGGCCGATGTGCTCAGCGAGCTTTCCCCCTTCAATCCCATAATTGATGATGTTCTTGAATACAGAGAGCTTACAAAGCTGAAGAGCACCTATACAGATGCGCTGCAGAATTATATTGCTGCCGACGGAAGAATTCACACCACCTTCCAGCAGACTGTTACAGCCACAGGAAGACTCTCTTCAACCGACCCTAATCTTCAGAACATCCCCGTGAGAAAGGAGCTGGGCTCAAAGCTCAGAAAAATGTTTGTGGCCGCGCCGGGAAATGTCCTTGTTGACGCTGACTATTCCCAGATTGAGCTTCGCCTCCTTGCCCACATCTCAAATGATGAAAATATGATTTCTGCCTTCCTCTCGGGAGAGGATTTTCATGCTCTCACAGCCTCAAAGGTTTTCGGCATACCGCTTGAATATGTTTCTTCTGCAGAGCGCTCAAGGGCAAAGGCGGTTAATTTCGGCATAATCTACGGCATGAGCGCCTTCTCGCTTTCAAAGGACCTGAGGGTATCCGTTGCCGAGGCAAACAGCTATATGAACTCATATTTCGAAAAGTTCTCCGGAGTTAAAAAATATATGGAGGACATTGTGAAATTTGCAGAGGAAAAGGGCTATGTGACCTCTCTCTACGGCCGCCGGAGAGACATACCCGAGCTTAAAAGCTCCAACAGAAACACAAGAGAATTCGGAAAGCGTGTTGCCCTTAACATGCCCATACAGGGGACCGCTGCTGATATTATGAAGCTTGCAATGATAAGCGTTTACAACGGCCTGAAAAAGCCGGGCCTTCACGCAAAGCTCCTTCTGCAGATTCACGACGAGCTTATAGTTGAATGCCCGGAGGAGGAGAAGGAGGAGGTCTGCGCAATTGTTAAGAGCTGCATGGAGTCTGTGGGCAGTTTCACGGTTCCTCTTCTTGCAGAAGCCGGCTTCGGAAAAAGCTGGGCGGAGGCTCACTGATGACAGTCAGAGAGGCTGATAAAGCGGATTACCCTCAAATCCTTCAGCTTGAAAGGGAATATTTCTCCTTTCCCCATAGTGCTTCCCAGCTTGAGGGGGAAAAAATAATCGGAGCCTTTGAGGGAGAGGAGCTTTTGGGCTATGTTGGAGTGAAATGCGTGCTTGATGAGGCATATATAAGCAATGTTGCCGTAAAAAAAGAGATGAAAAGGCAGGGAATTGGTGATATACTTATATCATCCCTGAAAGAGGAGCTTAAAGACTTTGCCTTCATAAGCCTTGAGGTGAGAAAATCCAATGCCCCGGCAATAGCTCTTTATGAAAAGCATGGCTTTAAGATTATTTCCGAGCTGAAAAATTACTACAGCGCCCCGAAAGAGGATGCGCTCATAATGACATTGAGGTTGAAATAAGTGAAAATCCTTGCATTCGAATCCACCTGCGATGAAACTGCCGCCGCAGTGGTTGAAAACGGCAGAAAAATCCTTTCAGATGTGGTTTTTTCCCAGGCTGATCTCCATGCGGTATATGGAGGAGTTGTGCCTGAGATTGCCTCCCGCTCCCATGTTGAGGCAATCTCGCTTGTTGCCGAGAGAGCGCTCAGCGAGGCCGGGCTTAAAAGAAATGAAATTGACGCAATAGCCGTATCCTATGCCCCGGGGCTTATAGGAGCTGTGCTGGTGGGGGTTAATTTTGCTAAATCCGCTGCCCTTGCTCTGAATATTCCGCTTATCCCGGTTCATCACATCAGGGGCCACATTGCCGCCAACTATCTGGCATATCCGGAGCTTGAGCCTCCCTATCTCTGCCTTGCCATTTCCGGAGGGAACACTCTCCTTGCAAAGGTTGAGGACTACACAAAAATGGAGATTTTAGGCTCCACGAGAGATGATGCTGCCGGCGAATGCTTCGATAAAACCGCCAGAGTTCTGGGTCTGCCCTATCCGGGCGGAAGACCCATAGATCAGCTTTCCCAGGGGGGAGACAAATTTAAATATTCCTTCCCTCAGTCAAAAATTGAGGGGCATCCCTATGATTTCAGCTTTTCCGGCCTGAAAACCTCGGTTATTAACCTTGTTCACAATGCTGAGCAGAAGGGGGAGGAGATTGACCGGAGCGCCCTTGCCGCTTCCTTCACAAGGGCCGTTTCCGAGGCTTTAGTGCCCAGAACCATGTCAGCCCTGAAGGAGACCGGGTTGAATAAGCTTGTTATAGCCGGGGGAGTTGCCGCCAACTCCATGATACGGGCAGATTTCAAAAGGGAATGCGAAAGCGCAGGCATTGAGCTTTTCATTCCGCCCCTTAAGCTCTGCGGAGATAATGCCGCAATGATTGCGGCTCAGGGCTATTTTGAATATCTCTCGGGAGTGACTGCCGGCTCCGAGCTTAATGCCTATGCCACAATGGATATAAACGGGAGCTTCAATGGCTGAAAAACACAGACAAAGGCTTAGAGACGAATATAAGGCCGGGGGAATAGAGGCTCTGAGCGATGTTCACGCTCTGGAGCTGCTGCTGTTCCACGCTGTCCCCCGGAAGGATATGAACCCTGTTGCCCATGAGCTTATGAAGGAATTCGGCTCCCTGAAGGGAGTTCTTGATGCGCCCCTTTCTGCCTTGACAAAGGTTGAAGGCGTGGGTGAGAGCACCGCTCTTCTTATTAAGCTGGTTGGAGACATAAGGAGAAAGGCGGAGATTTCCGCTGCAGACAGGGCTTCAATATGCAGCACGGACGATGCAAAGGTTTTCTGCCGGGCCCATCTTGAGGGGCTTTCCGCGGAGCGTTTCTTTGTTGCTTCCCTCAACAGCAGAAATGTTGTTATAAATTCAAAATTCCTTGAAGAGGGAGTTGTGAATTCCGTTAATATTGACATCAGGAAGCTGGCAGAATTTGCCCTTTCCTCCAATGCGGTTTCCGTTATTGTTGCCCATAATCACCCGGGAGGGGGCTGCCGCCCCTCTGAGGCAGACATTAAGCTCACCAAGTCTGTGAACAATGCCCTCTCGGCAATAGGCATCAACCTTTTAGACCATATTATAATCGCCTCCGAAAACAGTTTTTCTTTTAGAGACAGCGGCCTGCTCTAAATAATCTTCTTGACAGATGAAGGGTTTATGTTTATAATACCCTCAGTTCTGCGGCTTTAGCTCATCCGGTAGAGCGCCACCTTGCCAAGGTGGAGGTAGCGAGTTCGAGCCTCGTAAGCCGCTCCACAAACTACTTGGTTTTTCAAGTAGTTTTTTTTAAGCGGGCGTGATGAAATTGGCAGACATGCAAGATTTAGGTTCTTGTGCCCAAAAGCGTGCAGGTTCAAGTCCTGTCGCCCGCACTGAAGCGCTCCTTTCGGGGCGCTTTGCCAATTTTTGGAGTGAATATTCCGGCGCTGAGGACGGAACCCTTGTCAAGGGCATCAAGCGCCATCCGAACATTGGAAATAATGTTGTTATATATGCCGGGGCAACCATACTTGGGGGAGATGTTTTCATTTTTTTTAAACTTATTATGAAGATACTTTTATTTATTCAGGTTTTATGATATTATGTGATTATGAAAATATTTGTTGATAAAAATTCTTTTTTGGCAAGGGCAGCTTTGGTTTGCCTGCTGCTTTCCCTTTTTTTCAGAGCGACCGGGGCGCTCAGGCTTCTTGCTTTGCCTAAGGGGGAGGGTTCCGCTTTCCTGACTGAGCTGGCGTTGCCTGCTGCCTGCTGTCTTCTTCTGGCTGCATGCATATGGCTTCTTGGGAAAAGGGGCTTTTGGCTTTCCGTTCTCCCCGTTATTTTGGGAACGGTTTTCTTCATGTTGCGGACTTACACGGGTCAGGGCTCAGGAGCGGCTCAGCTCAAGTTGGTTCTTAAAATTCTCTATTTGTCCTTCCAACTGCTCTGCCTTCTGATTTATGCCTGCACGATTTTCGGGGCAATAAAAAGCAAATGGTTCTGCTTCGGTCTTTTTGCCTCAGGGCTTGCCTTCAGATTAACGAGAGATTACTTTGCTCTTTCCTCGGGGGAGGAGTCCAGTATTTTTGCCGTTATTTCGGAAATCAGCCTTCTCTTTATGCTTGCGGGTATGTGCTTCCTTGTTCTCGCCTTCAGAAAACACAACAGAATTATCCCGGGAGAGGGCAGGACCGTGATTCCTCCGATACCCGGCGGAAGGCCGGTGCACAGCGAAGCGCCTGAGGCTCCGGACGAAGCTCCTCCTGAAATTATCGCAGCTGAAATTCCTGTTCCTGAAACAACGGAAGATGAAAAAGAAAACTAATACAAAGGTATACATATTAATCTTTGGGCTGCTGGTTTTAATGACATTTGTCTTTGCTTTTCTCTTCCGTGGGCTGACAGACAACAGAGCCTATGAAAAATATCTCAGCGCCGCTCAGCTCTGTATTGAGCAGGAGGACTATGACAATGCCCTTTCCGCTCTGAGAAAGGCCTCCAAAAAAAGCAGCACCGAGGAATGCATGCTGCTCATGGTTCAATGCTATGAGGCTCAGGGGAACTATGAAAAGGCCCTGGAGGTTCTCCGGGAAATGGACACATCAGATTCTTCGATTTCTTCAAGAATCGCAGCTGATGAAGCAAGAAGAAAGAACAGCGCAAGCTCCGGGCAGGTTGTTATTGCCGGCACAAGCTATGACGGTTCAGCCTCCTCTCTTGTGCTCGACGGGCAGAATTTAGACAGCAGCGTTCTTGAGCAGGTTATTCAGCTCTATGCGCTCAGCAATCTCTCCCTTTCAGACAATAACATTTCAGACATCTCCGCTCTCAGTTCCCTGGGCGGTCTCACAACCCTTAATCTTAACAACAACAACATTTCAGACATTTCCGCCCTTGCAGCTCTCACGAACCTTCGTACCCTCTATTTAGACGGCAACCCGATTACTGATTTTTCTCCTCTTTACGGCCTTTCCAATCTCAGCTTTATAAGCATAAACGGAATTCAGATTAAAGAATCTGCTCTGAAGGAGCTTTCAAATTCCTTGCCCAACTGCGCGATCAACGGGGCAGATACCTCCGCCGATGTGAAGCTCATAGCTCTGGGGGGAGTGACCTTTTCCGTGGATATAAGCGACCCTCTCGATCTGAGCAACAGGGGCATTACAGACATTTCAGCCCTTTCCCAGTGCAGCAATCTTACCTACATAAACCTGAGCGGCAACAGCATAAGCGACATAAGCCCTCTCATGGAAATTCAGTATCTCTCCCATCTTGATATATCCGGCAATTCGGTTTCAGACCTGCGCCCCCTCATGGGGCTCAGCTCCCTGAAATATCTTGACGCCTCCGGAAACCTTGTTTCCTCAACAGTCTCCCTCGGGGCTAACAGCTCCCTGACAGAGCTTTATCTCGGCAACAACCCCATAACCGATTTTTCAGGAATAAGAAAGTTGAAAAACCTCACTTCTCTCGGCTTGGCGGATACGGGGCTCTCCTCTTCAGACATCAGTTATTTCACCCTTCTGTCAAAGCTCATCTCTTTGGACATCACGGGAGACAGCGGAATATCCGGCGAAGCCTATGAGCAGCTGCAGGCCCTCATACCAAAATGCGAAATAAGCCACTCACCCCTTGTATACACCTTCAGTTTCAGCGGCAGCAGCATCCCGTCAGACACAACTGCCCTTGATCTGCCCGGAAGGGGAATAAGCGACCTTTCCGCCCTCCTCAATTTCAGCTGCCTTGAGAGCGTGAATCTTTCAAACAACAACATAAGCAATCTTTATTATTTTGACATTTGCCCCAGCAAATATACCATAAAATATCTCAACCTTTCCGATAACGACATAATAGATCTTTCCGGCATAGGAAGCATGACGAACCTTGAAACCCTGGTGCTGACTAACAACAGCATATACAGTGTTTCTCCCCTCTACTCCCTTGACAATCTGCGTCTGCTCTATATTTCCGGCAACCCCATAAGCGCAGAGCAGCTCACCGAACTGAATAGTTATCTGCCGAACTGCCAGATAATAACAGAATAAACAATAAACGGAAACAGAAAGGAGAATTGTTTATGAAATTCACATTCACAGAAAAGAAAATGGATTCCTCGGAGGACCTGAGAGCCTATGCCGAAAGGAAAATCGGCAAGCTGGACAAGTTTTTCAAACAGGAAGCCGAGGCCTTTGTTACCTTCAGCATTGAAAGAGGAAGATTCCTGGCAGAAATAACAATACATAACAACGGCATGTATTACAGAGCAAGTGAGCTTACTAACGACATGTATGCCTCTGTAGACTCCGGCGTTGCAGCTATTGAAAAGCAGATCCGCCGCAACAAGACCAGACTCGAAAAGAGATTAAGAGAGGGCGCCTTCGAAAAGGAGACCGCAGCTCAGAGCTTCTATTCCTCCGTTGAAGATGCCGTAGAGGACGAGGAATTCAAAATTGTCCGCAGCAAGCATTTCTCAATTCAGCCCATGTCTCCGGAGGAGGCAATTCTTCAGATGAATCTTCTCGGCCATGAATTCTTCGTGTTCAAGAACATGGAGGAGGAAGGCGCAATATCCGTTGTCTACAAGCGCCGCAACGGAGGCTACGGTCTCATCTGCGACGACGGCAACGATGAGTGAGCAAATTAAATTTTTAAAATAAAGGAGAAACCGTCATGAAATGCCCCAGATGCGGAAATGAGCTGACTCTTGATTCTCACCGCAAGATCCCACTTTATATGTGCTACAGCTGCGGCTATATTGAGGGCCGCTCAGCAGACACAAATTTTGACTACGGTGAAAAAACCAACTTTTCCCACATGAGAACCCTCAATTTCAATGAACAGGCCGCCTTTATCTCAAAGGGTCTCGGCATTGACGAACATGCCATAAGAACCTGGATGCTCTCACCCTACGAAGCAGAGGATTAAAAAACCGCCACTTGGCGGTTTTTTTCTATTAAACTGCACTTGATTATTCAGGCGCAGTTTTTTATAATAGAAGAAATTTATTTTCAGGAGAAACAAAATGGCAGTTAACGAAAAATATGTGAGCAATCTTAGCCGCATGATAAAGCAGGAAACCGTTTCTTTCTATGGCCAGGACGATTTGAGCAAATTCTTTGAATTCCACAAGCTTTTAAAGGAGCTCTTTCCCTCCCTTTTCGCAGTTTGCGAAATTGAAAAATATGAGGCCAGCCTTCTGCTGAAGTGGAAGGGAAAGAGGAGCGACAAGCCCGTTCTTTTCATGAATCACCACGATACAGTTGAGCCTCAGGACGAAGCTGCCTGGACCCATCCTCCCTTCTCAGGAGAGGTTTTTGAGGGCAAACTCTGGGGCAGAGGTACCCTTGACAATAAGGGAGGCCTCTGGGGCATGCTTCAGGCAGCGGATGATCTGGCTGCGGAGGGCTTTGTCCCCGGGCAGGACATATATTTTGAATCCTCCTGCAACGAGGAGACGACTTTTCAGGGCGCTCTGCATCTGAGCGAGAAGCTGCAGGAGAGGGGAATACGCTTTGACTATGTTCTTGATGAGGGCGGAATGATCACCTATGAGCCCATAGGCGGAGCAAAGGATACCTTCGCTATGATCGGAATGGGGGAGAGGGGCTGCTCAAACCTTCTCTTCACAGCAAAAGGTAACGGAGGTCATGCCTCCTCTCCGGACTATGATACGCCCCTTGTTCGTTTGGGCAGATTTATGGCCGAGGCAGACAGAACCGGGCTTTTCAAAAAGGAGATTTCCCCGGTTATTCTTGAAATGTTCAGAAGGCTGGCTCCCTCAACCTCAGGGCCCATAAAGCTCATCTATTCTCACCCCAAGCTTTTCGCTCCGGTGCTGAAGCTTGTTATGCCGAAAACCTCGGGGACTGCAAAGGCCCTTCTGCAGACCACCATCGCCTTCACAATGGCGAAGGGCTCTGAGGGCAGAAACGTTATTCCTTCAGAGGCTTCCGTTGTTGGAGACATGAGGGTTTCCCATCACCAGGGCTATGAGAAGAGCCTGAAGGCCATAGCCTCCCTTGCTGCAAAATATGACATTGAGCTTGAGGTCTTGGAAGAAGCAATGGTTTCGCCCCTTGCAGATTATAAATCCGATGCATATAAGCTGATGGAAGAAGCTGTGACCCATGCCTTTCCGAATGTGAAATGCGCCCCCTATATTATGACCGGCTGCTCCGATGCCCGCTTCATGGCAAGGCTTACAGACAATTGCTTCCATTTCGTGCCCTTTATAATAGACAAGCAGCAGCTTGAAAGCATTCACGGAATCGACGAAAGCGTTGATGTCTCAACTCTTGAGGGAGCCGTTGAATTCTACAAATATCTCATGAAGGAGCTGAAATGATGAAAAACAAAAAGAGCGAAACCTTTATAAGCGCAAGCTCATTTATTGCTGCGCTGATTATAATTGCAATACTCATGGTTTTGAGTTATCTTGCAACTGTCTTTGTGCCCTGCGAGGGAATTCCCTTCTGGAAATGGCTCCTTTCTCCCATTCTTGTTCTTGGCTCGGAGGATAAGGTTACCCTTATTGGAGTGATTCTGTTCCTGCTTATCATCGGAGGGGCCTTCAATGCTCTCACAAACTGCGGTGTTATGCGCTATATGATAGACAAAATCGCCGGGAAATACGGAGAGAGCAAATATAAGCTCATGGGAGTTATCATGTTTTTCTTCATGGCCCTCGGCTCCCTCATTGGCTCCTTTGAAGAGGTTGTGCCAATGGTTCCCATTGTGGTTGCCCTTTCAATAAGACTGGGATGGGACGCATTAACCGGCGTCACCATGAGCCTGCTTGCAGTGGGCTGCGGCTTTGCAGCAGGAGTTTTCAATCCCTTCACGGTTGGAATCTGCCAGGAGATTGCAGGGCTTCCCATGTTTTCAGGGGCATGGTTCAGAGCGATAGGCTTTGTGTTCATATACATTCTTCTATACCTTTTCACAAGAGCCCACGGAATGAAAATTGACAGGGGAACCGTTGAACAGGGCGAGGAATTTGTTAAAGACACAAAAAAGGACAGGGGAGTGCTTGCCTTTGCCGTAATCATGGTTACGGGCATAGCAATTGTTCTGAGCACAGCCTTCCTGACCTTTTTGAGAGATTATTCATTTGTAATAGTTTCGGTAATGTTTCTCATTGCCGGAGTAACCGCCTGCCTTGTTTCGGGAATGGATAAAAAGGAATTTCTCTCCTCCTTCGGCAAAGGTATTGTTTCAATGCTCCCGGCGGTTTTAATGATTCTCATGGCATCTTCAATAAAATTTACATTGCAGACTGCCGGCGTGCTTGAGGTTATAATAAACGCAGCAATCTCTGCGGCATCGTCCCTTCCGCGCTGGGCGATAATACTCTTCATCTATCTGCTTGTGCTGGTGATGAATTTCTTCATTGCCTCGGGCTCTGCCAAGGCCATGATGCTCACTCCAATGCTGGTGCCTCTGGGAGCTGCCTTCGGCATACCTGCGCAGCTGGTTATTGTTGCCTTCGCCTTTGGAGACGGCTTTTCAAACGCCTTCTATCCAACAAATCCCGCACTGCTCATTTCCCTTGGCTTGGCAGACACAAGCTATGCAGACTGGTTTAAGCATTCGGGAAAATTCCAGCTTGCAAATCTGCTTCTCACATCACTTCTTCTGCTGCTCGGTTTAGCAATAGGTCTTCAGTGAGACTGCTGCAGACTGCGCCCGGGGAGAGAAGAGCAAGAGAGGCTGCGGCAGTTCCCAGCTTAAGAGCTGCTGCGTTTCCGAGCTTATTTGCCCGTGCAAAAATCAGAGCTGCGGCAAAGGCATCTCCCGCCCCGGTGACATTCAGGGGCTCAAGCTTTTCAGCCCTCTGAAAAATGAATTCATTCTCTGCAGCCATAAAGCTGCCCAATGAACCCAATGTTACAACAAGCCTCTCAGTCCCCATATCAAGTATATGCTGCGATGCATTTCGCAGCATTTCTTTTTCAGGCTTTATCTCCTCCCCCAATAGGGCGGAAAGCTCTGCAAGATTAAGCTTGAGAGTATGGAGCCGGCTGAGAATAGGATTGAGTCTTTTAACCTTTGAAACAGAAACCCCGTCTGCAAAAAGCAGACCGCTGTAATTGTTCGCAATTTGAGCAAGACATTCTTTGCTTAGGTTTGCATCGAGAAAAACAAGGGGGAAGGAGCTGATGTATTCCGCCTTGCTTTCAAAAAACGAGGGGGAGAGAGCTTCAAGTATGCTCTGGTCGCAGGCGGAGATGAGAAGCTCTCCGGAGGCATCTGTTATTGAAAGATAACTTCCGCTGTTGCCGGGTACCTGAACAAGATGAGTTATGTCAACCTCTAAATCGGAAAGAGAATTCTTTATCAGCCGGGAAAAGGAATCTGTCCCCACTGCTGACATGAAGGAAACATCAAGACCAAGTCTTGCAAGGTTCTCGGCAACATTCCTGCCTACTCCACCGCAGCTGCTGCTTATTAAGGCCGGATTTGAATCTGCCGGAACCGGGGCTGAGGTTAAAGCTGCATTAATGTCGAAATTGGAGCCGCCTATAATGAGTATTTTCATGTGAGCTCTCCGTATTCAAGGCCGATATAGGAGCGCAGGTCCTCAGGCTTCATCTCCACCTGCCAGCCGATTTTTCCTGCGGAAAAAATTATTGTGTCATAAAGCTGGGCAGTTTCGTCAATAAAAGTTGGAAAGGGCTTTTTCATCCCTATGGGCGAGCAGCCGCCGTGAATATAACCGGTTAGGGGGAGAAGCTCTTTGCTTTTGATCATTTCAATGCTTTTTTCTCCGGCGGCTGCAGCGGCCTTTCTCAAATCAAGCTCAGCGGCAACGGGAATGGCAAAAACAAAGTGCTGCCCGCTTCTGCCCTTAGTTACAAGGGTTTTAAAAACCCTGTCCGGGTCTTCATTGAGATATTTTGCAACCTCAAGCCCGCTTACGGCATCGCTTCCGGCATAGCAGTGAATTTTATATTCAAGTCCTGCTGCGTCCAGCAGGCGCATAACATTCGTTTTTTCTTGCTTCATAAATAACTCCAAAGGGCTCCCGCTTAAGCTGCAGGAGCCCTGATAATATTTAAGCCTTTGCCTCTAACTTTGCAATCATCATGTCGCAGACATCATCCATGTCTCCAACAATGCCGTAGTCGCAGTAGTTGAAGATGGCTGCATCGGGATCTTTGTTTATTGCAACAATTCTCTCGCTGTCTTTAATGCCGGTAACATGGTTAACGGCGCCTGAAACACCGAAGGCAAAGTAAATCTTCGGTTTAACAACCTGCCCCGACTGCCCCACAACCAGAGGGTAGGGAAGAATGCCCCTGTCGAAAACGGGACGGGTGCAGGCAAGCTTGCCGCCCAACAGCTCCGCAAGCCTTCTGTAGCGGGGAACAGCATCAATTTTAACTCCGTTTCCTATGCAGACTATGTAATCGGCATCGGCAATATTAAAGCTTTCGTCGAATTCATCTGCCTTGAAGCTGAGAATTTCGGTGCGGATTTCGGAGGGGTCAAAGTCGATCTGCTCTTCAATGACTTCAAACTCTCTTCTGCCCTCGGGCTGATATTTAAAGGTGCCGGGGCGGAGGGTTCCGACCTGGGGGCGCATGACGGGAACGGTTATAACGGCCATCATCTTACCGCCAACAGCGGGCTCAATAAACTCAATGTCTCCTGTTTCGCTGTTATATACAAGCTGAGTTGCGTCTGAGGTGCAGCCGGTGGGCAGGCGGCAGGCAAAGCGGGGAGCAAAGTCCCGTCCGTTGATTGTTCCGCCAACGAAAACCGCAGAGGGCTTATATTTCCTGCAGAGAAGGGTGAAAAGATTGGTGTAGGCGTCAACATTAAAAAAGTCATAGCCGGTGCCGTTCACATGGATAAGCTTTTCAATTCCGGTTTCATAAACCTTTTCAAGGCATTCAGGGCAAAGCTTTCCAACATAAACAGCTGCAAGCTTTTCTCCTGCTGCGTTGCAGAGCTTTCTTGCTTCGCTCAGAAGCTCAAGGGATACTGGGAGAATGCCCTTTTCGTCATGCTCAATAAATACCCAATAGTCTTTATATTCACATTTATTCACGGTAACGCCTCCTTAAAGCTGCTCGGCAAGAACGCTGAGAAGCTTTTCAACATTCTTTTCTGTGCTGCCCTCGTTAATGATTATTCCGGCTTCGCCAACCTCAGGGGGATAGGTTCTGGGAACCTTTGTGGGCGAACCCGGGTCACCGATCTGCTCGGGATCAAGGCCGGGGATTGTTTTTGAATTGAAAACCGTGATTTCAGCGCTGCGGCTTGCCTTCCAGCTTTTCAGATTGGGGATTCGTGGCTGATAATTTGTTTTTTCAATGCTGAAAAGACAGGGGAGTGAGGAACGGGCTGTTTCAATGCCTTTTTCAAGTTCGCGCTCTGCTGTTACCGTTCCGCCGGCTTCATCAATGCTTAAAATCAGAGAGGTGCAGGAGAGCTGAGAGGCTCCGAAACGCTCTGCAAGCTGGCTTGCCATCTGACCTGTTGCGCCGTCAAGAGATTCCTTGCCGCAGAAGATCAGGTCGAAGCTTCCGAGCAGCTTTGCAGCTGAGGCTATAACATAGGAGGTTGCAAGAGTATCCGCATTTGCAAAGGCTCTGTCTGAAAGGAGAACGGCTTTGTCTGCGCCGGCAGCAAGGCATTCTCTGAGAGCTTCCTTCGCCATGTCGGGGCCCATGGTAATGCAGGTGACTGTTCCGCCGTATTCCTCTTTAACTCTTACAGCGGCTTCAAGGGCATTTCCGTCAAGGGGATTGAGAATTGTGGGGACTCCCTGGCGGATAAGAGAGCCGGTAACCGGATCGATTTTAACAAGATTCACATCAGGAACCTGTTTAACGCAAACAAGTATATTCAACATGCTCTCACCTCCTCAGGTACAGACCTTGCCCGGATTGAGTATACAATTCGGATCAAAGACTGTTTTAATGTCTGTCATCATGTTATAGGCAACCTCTCCCACAGACTGCCTCAGATATGCCTTCTTCGCATGGCCTATTGCATGCTCGCCGGAAACCTGACCTTCAAATTCGGTGCACTTGGCATAGCAGGCGTCCATTAGCTTTTTGACTCTTGCTTTGAATTCATCCTCTTCAAGGTCGTTTGAGCAGGTGTAGATGTGGAGATTGCCGTCTCCGGCATGGCCGAAGGACTTCACATAAACCCCCTGCCGGTCTGCCTCTTCGTGGACATAAACAAGGAAGGGCGCAATTTTATCAACAGGGACAACAACATCCATTTCGTCAAGAAGCTTTGTCTGGGCCTCTATAACGGTGAGGAAGGCGGAACGGGCTGCCCAAACGTCTTTCTTAAGGCTGTCTGTCCAAACAACCAAAACGTCGTAGGCTCCGCTTTTTTCAGCAACCTCACCCAGCCGGTCCATCTTCATTGTGAGCTCCTGCTCATTGTCTCCCACGAGGGTAACGATTATGTAGGCGCCAACTTCCTTGCCGTTCACCTTTTCGGGGAAGATGTGGTTTCCGGTGAATTCGGCGGAGCCGTCTATAACATCTCTCTCCGCAAATTCAATTGACTGAGGGTCAAGGTTTGCAAGCTTGATTCCGGGAACAGAGGCAATTGCCGTTGCAATGTCTTCAAAGGGGAGAAGAAGGGTAACGTCTTTAATGGGCTTGGGAATAAGCTTCATGGTCATTTCGGTTATGACTCCCAAGGTTCCTTCGGAACCAACCATGAGATGAAGCAGGGAATAGCCGGAGGAGGTCTTGCAGACGCTCTTTCCAAGCTTCATAATTCTTCCGTCAGGGAGAACAACCGTCATCGCCATGACATAGTCTCTTGTGACGCCGTATTTAACTGCTCTCATGCCGCCGGCATTGGTTGAAACATTTCCTCCCACGGTTGCGGTTTTCTCGCCGGGATCGGGAGGATACATCACTCCGTGGGCAAGGGCATCTGCCGCCAGATCGCAGAGCAGAACTCCGGGCTGAATGCGAACGCAGAGATTTTTCAGATCGTATTCCAAGATTTTGTTCATCTTTGCCGTGCAGAGAACTATGCCCCCGTGAATGGGTACGCAGCCTCCGACTAAGCCTGTCCCCGCGCCGCGGACGGTTACGGGAATGAGATTGTCGTTGCAGATTTTCATAATCTGCGAAACTTCCTCGGTTGATTCAACAAGGACAACAGCCTCCGGCTTATACATGCCGTAAATCGGCATCTCGTCATGGGTGTAGTCCTCCTTAATGGCTTCACCGGTTGAAAAGCGCTTATCACCGACCACGGCTTTCAGCTGCTCAGCAAGCTCCGGTGTGAGCCTGTTGTAGTTTGCCATTGTTTCCTCCTGTAATTTTATTCACTAATGATAACGGATATTCCGTTGGGGATTACTGTTATTGTTTCTTTGCCCATTGCCCTTGCTGCAGCCAATGCTTCATCGAGGGAGGGGGCATAGAGCATCTTCATGTCTTCAACCATGGTTTTAAGCTCGGGGCGGGTAACAAATATAACTGTGAATTTCCTGAGAATTCGGGCTAAAATCTGGCTTTCCCACTGATCTGCAATGGTTTTTTCCTGGGGAGTTGCCATGAACTCTTCATAGAGAGCGCCGGCGCTTTCGCAGTTTTTGAGGGATTCATAGAAGCTCTGCCCTCCATGCCCGTCGGCGCATTCAACGCATTCTATTATGACTCCTCCCGGCTTGCAGCAGGCCTCGGCCGCCGTCATGCTCTTGACGCACTGATAAATGTTCTGGTCGAGAGGGGCTCCTCCGTTTGAGGTGACGACAATGTCTGAATAAACGGGCTTAACCTTTGCGTAGTCTAAAAGGAAATCGCAGCCTGCTCTGTGAGCGGTAACATAGTTTCCGGCAAAGGCAGCAACAGTCTTCTTTTCTTCATCGATTATAACATTAACGATGTAGGCAAGCTTTGCCATTTTGGCAGCAGCAAGCATATCTTCGTGCATCGGGTTTCCGTCAAGCCTTCCGGTTCTTGAAAATTCCGAGTCAATAAATTTTGAGCAGTGATTCCCAAGAACGGTAACCTGGTCGCTTATCCCGGGAAGAACGCTCTTTCTGCCCCCGGAGAAGCCTGCAAAAAAGTGAGGCTCGATGAAGCCCTCGGCAATCAAAAGCTCAGCTTCGGCAGCAGCCCGGTCTATAACACAGGGGGCACCGGAGGGAAGAATTCCAACCTGAACATTGCTTTCGGGATTGCGGCAGTCGTGAATAACGATTTCGCAGCTGTCCATAATCTCTTTTCCCAGCTTGCTTTCAAGCTCGGAAACGGTTGTTGCGCGGTGGAAGCCGGTTGCAACAAGGAGAGTTATTTTAATTTCCGGGGAGCCCTCTCTCAGCTGGGTAAACATGTTGGGCAGAATGTCTCTGCTGGGGACCGGGCGGGTGTGGTCTGAAATAATTATTACGCAGCTGCTCTTTCCTTTGGCAAGCTCGCTGAGCCTGGGAGAGTCAATTGGATTTTCCATTGCTGCCTTAACAATTTCCGCACCGCTGCCTTCAGCCTTCAGTTCTCCGATTTTCGATGTGAGAACAGTGCAGCCGCAATCATTAAAGGGGATGTATGTTTTGCCGTAGGGAATGTTAACCATATGCTCCTCCTCAAATAAATTTTTATATATAATAAACCTAAAGCATTCTTAAATCAATAAAGCTGTTGGCAAATTGGAATAAAATTGTTATAATTTTAATATGGAAACTAAAGAACTGAAAAAGAATAATGTTTATACCGCTCCCATAGAGGGCTACAGCTCCGAGGGCTTTGGAGTTGCAAGAATAAACGGAAGGGCGGTTTTTGTGCCCTTTGCAAAAAAAGGGCAGGAATATGAAATAAAAATCCTTAAGATTTCAAACACTGCCTGCTACGGAAAGCTATCCTCCCGCCCGGAAACTGACTGCCCCTATTTCGGAATCTGTGGGGGCTGTCAGCTGCGGCATCTGAGCTATGAAGAGGAGCTGGAGTTCAAGCTTGAAAAGGTTAACAGTGCCTTAAAGCGTATAGGAGGGCAGAGCGTTCAGGCTGAAAAAATCACCGGGAGCGACTCGATCCTGCGATACAGGAACAAGGCCGTTTTCAATGTTCAGGAAGATAAATTCGGCTTCTATCGGCCCAGAACCCATGAGCTTATCGAAATTGAAGACTGCCTTCTCCAAAAGGAGGAAGCTCTGCGCATTGCAAGGGAAGTTGAAAAGCCGGGCCTTAACCACATTTTCATCAGGGATACTGTGTGTACCCTTGCAGGCCCTGAATATAGCGGCCCCATTCCATCGGGCATTACAGGCCTGGTGCTGTGCAACAACAGAAGGGAAAATTCAATAATAGACGGTCGGTTTAAAACTCTCTGGGGCAGTGCGGAACAGGAGGAAGCACTCTGCGGCCTTAAGTTCATCATCTCTCCTCAGTCCTTTTTTCAGGTTAACCCGCCTCAGGCGGAAAAGCTCTATTTCAAGGCTCTTGAATATGCGGGAACGGGCAGGCAGGCTCTTGAGCTTTACTGCGGCGCAGGCACAATAAGCATGCTCCTTGCCCGAAGCTTTGAAAGAGTTACTGCGGCTGAGATTGTGCCGGAAGCAATAGAAAATGCAAAGAGAAATGCGGAGCTTAACGGTGTCAACAATATAGATTTTATTTGTGCCGATGCAAAGGATATAAAGGAAAAGGGCGCTGACGTTGTCCTTGTTGACCCTCCCAGAAAGGGCATGTCAATTGAAACAATCAGTGAGTTAAAGAGAATTGCGGCCGAGAGAATTGTTTATGTTTCATGCAATCCTGCAACCCTTGCAAGAGACATTAAGCTCCTTGAAGATGAATATGAGCTTAAAAAGGTTGAAGTTTTCGACATGTTCCCCAGAACGCATCATGTGGAGACGGTCGTCTTAATGCAAAAGATGTAGGCCGAAAATGCCCATTTTACGGGCTTTTCAGGGGTTGGTCGGTATGTATTTATCATAGCACCGGGGGATAATATCCGTATAAGGAAACTTGTCAACGGCCATATGCACATAATATGCTCGTTATATGGTGTTTTACGAATATGGGATGTAGAATTTACAAGATGTTTAGAATGTGCTTTTAATGAGAAGGCCCGTTTTAAGGGCAAAAAGCCGGGGCTTAGAACTTGGTTTTAATGAGAGTTTAAGGTTTAGAACGTGGAATAAATGAAGGAGATAACAGATATGCAGGATAATATGAAAGACAACCAAATGACGGTGCAAAGCAATGAACTTATGACGGAACAGGAAACTTTAAATTCCGTTCGTGGATATATTATTGCAGCACAGAAACAGGTGTATACTGCGGTAAATTCCGCTATGGTTGCTGCGTATTGGAATATTGGCAAGCAAATTTATGAAGCGTGCGGAAAAAATGAGCGTGCGGAATACGGAAAGCAACTTCTTAAGTTTCTGTCCG
>R05__coassemble_320_pt1 | contig 24756 bp, 24 predicted proteins | sample R05__metabat2_low_PE_015 | metagenome-assembled genome bin R05 | reverse complement strand
CAATGGACAATTATGAGGGGCGAGCGGCGAGCGGCGAGTCTGTTGACAAAGGCGGGAGAAAAGAAGTATAATTACCCCAATCGCAAAAACGCAAAATGATTAAATTGGAGGAAATATAATGGGCTTTAACATGGATTCCTTCTCTCTCAAGGGGAAGGTTGCTCTTGTAACAGGAGCATCTCACGGCATAGGCATGGCAATTGCAGAGGCATTTTATGCAGCAGGAGCAACAATCTGCTTCAACTGCAGCAACGAGGCCTCAAAGGAAAGAGCAATTGCGAAATATAAGGAAGACGGCTGCGAGGTTCACGGCTATGTCTGCGACGTGTGCGATGAAGAGCAGGTTCAGGCTCTTGTCGGGCAGATCAGGGAAGAGGTTGGCACAATAGATATTCTTGTTAACAACGCAGGAATTATCAAGCGCATCCCCATGACAGAAATGTCTGCAGAGGATTTCCGCAAGGTTATCGATGTTGACCTTAATGCGCCCTTCATTGTTTCAAAGGCTGTTATCCCCGGAATGATTGAAAAGGGCCACGGAAAGATCATTAACATCTGCTCCATGATGAGCGAGTTGGGCAGAGAGACGGTTTCTGCATATGCAGCTGCAAAGGGCGGCCTGAAGATGCTCACCAGAAACATCTGCTCTGAATATGGGCAGTATAACATTCAGTGCAACGGCATAGGCCCCGGCTATATTGCCACCAGCCAGACAGCTCCCCTGAGAGAGCGCCAGGCAGACGGCAGCCGCCATCCCTTCGACCAGTTTATTGTTTCCAAAACTCCTGCAGACCGCTGGGGAGAGGTTGAAGACCTTATGGGCCCGGCAGTGTTCCTTGCCTCAGACGCATCAGACTTTGTTAACGGCCATGTTCTCTATGTTGACGGAGGAATTCTTGCATACATAGGCAAGCAGCCGTAAGCGCGGCGGAGCAAGCTCCGCAGCTGCAAGCTGCAAGGAGAGAACGGGCAAAGCCTCCCCTGTAAGGGGGAGGCTTTTTAAATAGTTTTTGCGCAGCAAAAATTCCTTCACTCGCTGCTAACCCCTCGCCGCTCAAAGCGGAGCTTGCTCCGCCTCCTAATGCACGAATGCTCTAATGCACTAATGCTCTACACTGCGGAGCGAAAACTTTTTGAAAAGCCGTTGACAATAAATATAAAATATATATAATATAATTATGAATGAGCTGCTGTTTGAATGGGACGAAAATAAAAATACTATAAACAGGAAAAACACGGGATATCGTTTGAGGAAGCAAGGTCGGTTTTTTACGACGAAGAAGCACTTGTGAGAGACGATCCCGATCACTCTGCAGATGAAGAGAGGTTCCTTATTTTAGGCTTCAGTGAGCAGGCGAACATGCTGGTTGTCAGTCATTGTTGCAGGCAGGAAGAGGAAATTATAAGAATCATCTCAGCCAGAAAAGCAACAAGGGCAGAGAGCCAGCAATATTACAGGAGGAAATGCACATGAGAGAAGAATACGACTTTGCAGAAGCAGTTAAAAATCCTTATGCAAAAAAACTGAAAAAACAGATTTCAATAAATATTGATGAAGATACCATCAAATATTTTAAGAACGAATCGGAAAATGTTGGAATTCCCTATCAAACCCTGATCAATCTTTATTTGAGGGATTGCGCAAGCTCTGCCAGAAAGCTTCAGTTGGCCTGGCAATGAAGGGAAGAGGTTAAACATAAAACAGGAGCGAAGCGGAGCTTGCTCCGTTTTTTTGCTGTTAAGGTATATATTTTTTTAAAACAATATGATAAAATAAAAGGACTATGTATAAAAGAAGAGAAATTGAAAATTCGGAAATCGAAAGGCAGCTGGAGATCTGCGCAGAGATAAGGCGGGAAAGGGCGGCCGAAGGAGGAGAGCTCCTTGCAATGGTAGACACCTATGGCTGCCAGCAGAACGAGGCAGACAGCGAAAAGCTCAGGGGCTACCTTTCGGAGATGGGCTTCGGCTTCACTCAGAATGAATTCGAGGCAGACATTATTGTTGTTAACACCTGCGCCGTGAGAGAGCATGCGGAAATGAGGGTTTTGGGAAATGTCGGAGCCCTTAACCACACGAAGCAGCAGAAGCCGGGGCAGATTATTGCGGTTTGCGGCTGCATGGTTCAGCAGCCCCACATGGCAGAAAAGCTCAAGAAGAGCTACCCGATAGTAAATCTTGTTTTCGGGCCCCATGAGCTTTGGCGCTTCCCGGAGCTGCTGCAGCAGTATATCCGGAGGAAGAAGAGAGTTTTTGCAACGGAAAGCAGCGAGGGAGCCGTTGCCGAGGGCATCCCCCTTAAAAGAGACGGGAAATGCAAGGCCTGGGTTTCAATCATGTATGGCTGCAACAATTTCTGCACCTACTGCATCGTCCCCTATGTGAGGGGCAGGGAGAGAAGCCGGGAGCCGGAGAAAATTCTTGAAGAAATCAGGGGCCTTGTTGAACAGGGCTATAAAGACATCACCCTTCTGGGCCAGAATGTTAACTCCTATGGGAAGGACCTTGAAAGCGGGACGGATTTTGCAGACCTAATCAGGCTGATTAACGGCATCCCCGGGGACTTTCTCATCCGTTTCATGACCTCTCACCCGAAGGACGCAACGGAAAAGCTGTTTAAGGCCATGGCAGAGTGCGAAAAATGCGCCCACCAGTTCCATCTGCCGGTTCAGAGCGGAAACAACAGAATTCTGCGGGCCATGAACCGCAGCTACACCAGAGAAAAATATCTTGAGCAGGTTAAGCTCCTTCGGAGCTATATGCCTGACATTGTCATCACAACAGACATAATAGTCGGCTTCCCCGGAGAGACCGACGAGGAATTTGCAGACACACTCTCCCTCTGCGAGGAGGTGCGTTTTGACGCAATGTTCACCTTCATATATTCAAAACGGGTGGGAACTCCGGCGGCAAAAATGCCTGACCCCTACACAAGGCAGGAAAAGCAGCTCCATTTTGACGCTCTCACTGAGCTTGCAAACAGAATTTCCGGAGAGAAGCACGCTGAATATATCGGGAAAAGGCTGAGAGTCCTGATTGACGGGGAAACCGGGAAGGACGAATTTAATCTCTCCTCAAGAACCAACGGGGGAAGGCTCGTTCACCTGAAGGGAGACAGGAGCCTCGTGGGGCAGTTTGCCGAGGTTGAAATCACAGAGGGGAACACCTGGGCCCTTTACGGAGAAATTCCGGCAGAGAGCTGAAGGAGCTTAAAAGGACGGATAATGGCTGAGCTAACACCCATGAAAAGGCAATATATGGAGATTAAGGAGCAGTATAAGGACTGTCTTCTTTTCTTCAGGCTGGGGGATTTCTATGAAATGTTCTTTGAGGACGCAAAAACCGCCTCAAGGGCTCTTGACCTTGCCCTCACCACCAGAGACAGAAACGTGGAGGACCCGGAGGAGCGGACCCCGATGTGCGGCATTCCCTATCACGCCGCCGAAACCTACATTGCAAGGCTCATAGCCCAGGGCTACAAGGTTGCAATCTGCGAGCAGCTTGAGGACCCGGCCCTTGCCAAGGGGATTGTGAAGAGGGACGTTATCAGAATAATAAGCCCGGGAACCGTCACCGAAAGCTCCATGCTGGAGGAGGACAGGAGCAACTACATCTGCTCGGTCTGCCTTGGAGCGGGAGAAGGGGGCGTTGCCTTCTGCGACATTTCCACGGGAGAAATGTGCTGCGCGGCCTTCGAGGAGGACCCTGCCGGCCACATATGCAATGAGCTTGCAAGATTCAGCCCCAGGGAAGCTCTCATAAACGAAAAGGCGGAGAAAAACAGCCTTATTATGGGCTTTCTGCAGGAAAAGCTGGGAGCCGTTATTGAAAGGGGAAGGCCGGGCTTTGAAGCCCGGAGCGCTGAGGAAAGAGTTAATGCCCAGTTTAAAGACCCGGGGACAGACAGCGAAGCGGCAGTTTCCGCAGTGGGCGCCCTGCTGAAATATATTGACGACACTCAGAAATTCAACATATCCCACATTAACACCCTTGATGTGTTTTCCGGCGGGAAATATATGGAGCTGGACTACACCACAAGGAAAAACCTGGAGCTGACGGAGTCTCTCCGGACGGGGGAGAAAAAGGGCTCCCTCCTCCAGGTTCTTGACAAAACCTGCACCCCCATGGGCTCAAGGCTGCTGAGAGCCTGGCTTGAAAGGCCGCTGCTCAGCGTTGTTGCCATAAAGAGAAGGCAGGCGGCCGTTGAGGAGCTGACAAAGGATAATGTTTCAAGAGGAGAGCTTATGCGCTCCTTAAAGGACATTAACGACATACAGCGGCTTGTGGGCCGCTGCGTATACGGCACCGCCGGAGGAAGAGATCTGAGGACCCTTGCCAACTGCGCAGCGGTTCTGCCCCGGATTAAGGAGCAGCTCTCGGGCTTTGAAAGCCAGCTCCTTGCAGAGACCGGAGGGATGGACGCCCTGGAGGACATCAGAGAGCTGATTGACTCCGCCATAGACGATAACCCGCCCTTCTCCGTGAGGGAGGGGGGAATAATACGCCCCGGCTATGACTCCGAGCTTGACAGACTCAGAAACATCAGAGACAACGGCTCCGCAATGCTCAGAGAGCTGGAGGAGCGGGAGAGAGAAAGAACCGGAATTAAAAAGCTGAAGGTGGGCTACAACAGAGTCTTCGGCTACTACATTGATGTTCCCAAATCCGCAGGGGAAACGAACATCCCCGAGGATTACATTCGCAAGCAGACCCTTGTTTCAAACGAGAGATATTTCACAACGGAGCTGAAGGAGCTGGAAAACACTCTCATCAACTCCAGCCAGACAATTAACGAAAGGGAATTCAACTTCTTCTGCGCAATAAGAAACAAGGTGGCGGAGGAGGTTCTGAGAATTCAGGCCAGCGCAGCTGCGGTGGCCCGGCTGGATGCCCTCTGCTCCCTGGCGGAAACGGCCGTCAGGAATTCCTATACCCGCCCGGAGATTGACAGCTCCGGTCAGATTGCCATAAGCGAGGGCAGGCACCCCGTTGTTGAGCAGAGTCTGAAGGAGATTTTCTTCGTCCCTAACGACACTTATCTTGACAGCCGATCAAACCGGGTTGCAATTATAACGGGCCCCAACATGGCAGGAAAGTCAACCTACATGCGCCAGACGGCTCTCATAACCCTCATGGCCCAGATGGGCTCCTTCGTTCCGGCGAGGAGCGCAACAATTGGGGTTGTTGACAGGGTGTTCACGAGAATAGGGGCCTCGGATGACCTGGCCTCCGGCCGCTCCACCTTCATGGTTGAAATGAGCGAAATGGCGGAAATCCTGAAAAATGCCACGGAGCGCTCCCTCCTCATTATAGACGAAATAGGCAGAGGCACCTCCACCTATGACGGAATGGCAATTGCAAGAGCGGTTCTTGAATACTGCGCAGACAAAAAGAAGCTTGGGGCAAAAACCATGTTTGCAACTCACTACAGGGAGCTTTCCGCTCTGGAAATTGAGGGAGTTTCCAACTACAGCATAACCGCCCGGAAGCAGAACGGAACTCTGGTTTTCATGCGCAAGATAATAAGAGGCGCGGCAGACAGCAGCTACGGAGTTGAGGTTGCAAAGCTGGCAGGCCTTCCCAAAGCTGTGACCGACAGGGCCAACGGCTATCTCAAGGAATATGAGGCGGCGGGAAGAGAGCTGCCGGAACACGGAACCGAGCAGGCAGGAGAGCAGCTCAGCTTTGCCGCCCTGGAAACAGACAGCGTGAGGAGAATAATTGAATCGGCAGATTTAAATTCCATGACTCCCATGGAGGCAATGAATCTTCTCTATGAGCTGCAGGGCATGGTGAAGGCATGAGACAGGGGGAAAAGGCGCCTGAATTCACAAGCGCAATGAGCCGGGGAGAGCTTATATTCTCCTTCTTCTGGCTGGTTATGCACACAGTGGGCATGGGCTTTGTTTTGGGCTTCATTCCGGAATTCTGGAAGCTTGACGGGGCAAGCCAGAACTTTGCCGTTTACGCCCTGAGCGCAGGGGTTATGCTCCTTTTCTGCGGAGGCTTTGCCCGCCGTGATTTTGACACTTTGTGTGACAATTTTCCCCGCATAATGCTTGAAATCATGAGGAGCTTCCTTCTGATTTTTGCAATTGACATGATTTTAAGCGCCCTGCTCAGCTTTGCAGCAATTTTCGGCCTGAGCTTTGCTTCGGAAAATCAGAACAACGAATATTTCTATGAGCTGGCGGAGGATTACGAAGGGAAAATCAAGGCCATGTCGGTTTTCCTTGCCCCGATAGCGGAGGAAATGCTCTTCAGGGGCTTTCTCTTCGGGGGGATAAGGAAGCGCAGCAGAATTGCCGCCTATGCAGTGAGCATTCTTCTTTTCAGCGCCTACCATGTTTGGGGCTATGCCCTTGATGACCCTTCCTACTGGCTCTATATGCTGGAATACATCCCGGTGAGCTTTGTTATATGCCGCCTCTATGAGAGGAGCAATTCAATCTGGGGAAGCATATTCTTCCACATGGGCTGGAACGCCCTGATGTTTGAGCTTATGGAGGCTGCGGCGGAGCTTCTGTGAACATTGAACCGATTGCAAAAATATATACGGACTTCCCGACCAAATTCGGAATACCCCGCCAGCCGGGCCTTGTTGAGGAGCTGGAGGGGAAAATCGTTTTTGAGAAGGAATATGCAGACCCTGAGGCAGTCCGGGGGCTTGAGGGCTTTTCCCACATCTGGCTTATCTGGCAGTTTTCAAAAAATCTGAGAGAGGGCAGCGCCTGGTCTCCCACGGTGAGGCCCCCAAGGCTTGGAGGGAACAGGAGAGTGGGGGTTTTTGCAAGCCGCTCCCCCTTCAGGCCCAACAATCTGGGGCTCAGCTGCGTCAAGCTTCTCAGAATCTGCGACGAGCCGGGCAGCGGAAGGGTTATTTATGTGAGCGGGGCAGACATGGTGAGCGGAACCCCCATATATGACATTAAGCCATATCTCCCCTATTCGGACTGCGTTGAAGCCGCAGCGGAGGGCTTTGCCCCCTTGCCGGAGGAGAGACTGCAGGTTGTTTTTGAGAACGGCGGGGGAGACTTCCCTGCAGAAAAGCTTGAGACCCTTGAAAAGGTTCTCAGCCTTGACCCGAGACCCCGCTACCAGAGAGACGGAAGAGAGTATGTTATGCCCTTCGGGGGCTTCGATATATGCTTCAGAGTTGAAAAGGGAATTCTGAAGGTTGAGCAAATCAGAAAAACGGAGAAGGAAACCAATTGCGGAAAAGAAGAGCCGTAATTTTAATATTGCTTGCCAGCCTCATGCTCACAGCCTGCTCAGACTCCGGCGGAGGCGCGGAGCTTGCAGGGAAGAGCTATGAGCTGCCCCAGACCTATTCAGACAGGGCTGAGCTTGCTCTCAGGCCGGAGGCCCCCGGGCTTCTCAGGGAGGAATGGGATGAGGGCTGGCTTGACAGCTCCAACACCGGGGACGGATATATAGTCCTCTGCTGCAGCGAGGGCGAGGAGCGGATGAAGGTTCAGATGGCGGGCCCGGAGGGCAGCTATACCTATGACCTGCCCCGGGGCGAGGAAGCGGTTCTTCCCCTTTCCCAGGGCGAGGGCCATTATCAGGTTTCGGTTTTTGAAAATGCCGGAGGCTCAAAATATGCCCTTGTGCTCTCCTGCGAATTTGAGGCGGAGCTGAAAAGCGAGTTTGAGCCCTTCCTGCGGCCCAATATTTATGTTGATTATGAAAAGGCGCCGGTGAGCGTTGCAATGGCTGAGAAGCTGGCGGAGGGGGCAGAGGGAACCCTTGCTCAGGTGGCGGAGATATATGAGTTCGTCACGAGCTACATTGACTATGACAATGAGCTGGCGGCAAGCGTTCAGTCCGGCTATGTGCCGGTTCTTGACGAAACCATAAGCTCCCGCAAGGGCATCTGCTTTGACTATGCCTCGCTTATGGCGGGGATGCTGCGGAGTCTCGGAATTCCCACGAAGCTGGTTATGGGCTATGCCGGGGATGCATACCATGCCTGGATAAGCGTCTGGTGCGAGGAAGAGGGCTGGATAGACAAGGTGGTTTCCTTCGACGGGAAAACCTGGACCCGCATGGACCCCACCATGGCCTCTGCCGGCAGCTCCAATAACGACTTTATAAGCGACGACAGCAATTATGTTGAGAAATCTTTCTATTAGGGAGGAAGCATGAAAGAATTAAAATTCAGCAATGCCCAGGCGGGGGCTTTCTGCAGAGAGCTCGGCTTTCTTATGCACGCGGGAATAAGCACGGGAGGCGCCCTTGCCACAATAGCTCAGGACGAGACCGACCCTGCGCTCAGGAAAATTTTCAATGAAATGGTGGAAGGCTCAGACGGGGGAAAGGCTCTCTCAATTGTTATGAGGGAGGCGGGCTGCTTTGAGGAAACCATGTGCGCAATGGTGGAGGTTGGAGAAGCAACGGGAAAAACCGAAACGGCTCTCTCCGCCCTGGCAGAAAGCTATGACAACCATGCTTCCATAGACAGGAGCCTGAAATCCGCCCTGCTGTATCCGGCAATACTGTTTCTGATTATGCTTGCTGCGGTGGCCGTGCTGCTGATGTATGTTCTCCCGATTTTCAACGAGGTCTATGCCCAGCTGGGAAGCAGCCTCACAGGGCTTTCAGGGGCGCTGCTTGGGATCGGAAAGGGAATGAAGCTGATCTCTCCCCTGCTGGCTGTCCTTCTGGCAGGAGCGGTTGCCTTTCTCGCCCTTTTCTCCGGAAGCGATGCCTTCAGGCAGAAGGTCCTGAAAAAATATTGGTCTGCAAAGGGAGACAGGGGCGTTGCAGGGAAGCTGGGAGAAGCAGGCTTTGCCCAGGCCCTCTCCCTCTGCCTCAGCAGCGGAATAAAGGATGAAGAGGCGGTTGAAACCGCCGCCGGGCTCATTAAGGCTCTGCCGGGAACAGAGGAAAAGACCTCTGCCTGCATTGAGGCCATGAAAAAGGGGGAGTCTCTCCCCTCAGCTCTGAGAAAAGCCGGGCTGCTGCCTGCCTCCCACTGCAGAATTCTTGAGGCGGGAACGAAGAGCGGCGCGGCAGACACCGCAATGGCCGCCATAGCTGCCGCCATGAGCGAGGAGGCTGACTTTGCCATTGAGGAGAGCGTGAGCAAAATTGAGCCGGCAATGGTTATTGCGGCCTCGATTATGATTGGAATAATTCTCATTTCCGTAATGCTGCCTCTGGTTAACATTATGGCTGCAATCGGATGATGAAAAAAAGAGAAGGACTTAAAATCAAAGGGCTGATTGAGCTTTTTGTTCTGGGGGCGATTGCGCTTGTTCTGGCAATGGCCGTTGTGAACGTTGAAAGGCAGAGCCGCAGCGAGGGCAGAGCAAGGCTTGAAGCCGCAATAAGAAAAGCAGCCGTTGCCTGCTATGCGGCGGAGGGGGTTTATCCCGAAAGCCTTGACAGGCTTGTTGAGGACTACGGCATTCAGCTTGACGAAGGCAGCTACAGCGTCCACTATGTTGCCGTGGCTGAAAACCTCATGCCCGAAATCACGGTTATAGAGAAGAAAAGATGAAAAAAACAAAGCTGAAGCATGACATTGACGTTCCCGCCCTGCTCCTCACGCTGACGGTTTTTGCCCTCTGCATGATACTCTCTCTTCTTGCGTCCATAGGGGCCTACAGAAGGCTGAGCGAAAGAGGGGCGGAGGCATATACCGGCAGAACCTGCATGCAATATGTTGCAACAAGGCTGAGAAGCGCGGAAAAGCCCGGGGCAGTGAGCTGCGGCAGCATTGAGGGGACCTCGGTTCTCAGCATTGCTGAGGGGGATTACATTTCCCGCATATACTGCTATGAGGGCTATCTGAGGGAGCTTTACATGCCCTCCGGCAGCGAGCCGAAGCTTTCGGCCGGGGAGAAGCTCATGGAGCTTGAAGCCCTGGAGTTTGAAAGAGAAGGGGATATCCTGAAGGTTCGGGCAATAACCGAGAAGGGGACGGAGCTCACCCAGCAGCTCTTCCTGAGAGGAGGAACGGCATGAAAAACAAGGTTGTTCTCTCCATGACGGAAATTGTTGTTATGGTGGTTGTGTTCGCTGTGGCAGCGGCGCTGAGTCTGCAGCTGTTTGCGGCGGCAGGGAGCTATTCGGAAAAATGCGCCCTGAGAGACGAAGCCCTGCTCCGGGCCCAGACTGCGGCAGACATTCTCAAGGCCACCGGAGGAGACATTGAAGCCGCCAAAGCCGCATTGAGCGAAGAAGGGCTTGAGGCTGAGATTGAAGAAGAGGCTTCGGGGCTTGAGCATCTGGGCCGGGCGGAGATCAGGCTGTTTGCCGGGGGCGAGGAGCTCTGCAGGCTGAGAGTTTGCTGGCAGGAGGACTGAGGATGGAAAAAAGAAGAAGAACCCCCTCCCTGGGGACTCCGGGAGCGGGCTCACTCATGATTATTTTCTGCGTGCTGTGCCTTGCGGTTTTTGCTGTTCTGGCAGCCTCTGAGGTTACGGCCGACGGAAGACTTTCGGAGGCCTCAATGGAAAGCGTGGAGGAATATTACGAGGCAGACTGCCTCTGCGAGGAAATTCTTGCCCGCCTGAGAGGGGGAGAGCTTCCCGAGGGAGTTGAAAGAGAGGGAAACATATATTCCTGGAGCTGCCCCATGGGAGAAAACAGGGCCCTTGCCGCAAGGGTTGAAATCTCCGGCAGCGAATATGAAATTCTGCAGTGGCAGGCGGTTTACACCGCAGACTGGAGCCCTGAGGAGGGGCTGCAGCTTTTGGGAGGCGCATGATGGAAAAACTGCTTGATTATCTCAGCCTTGCTTCTGCAAAGCAGGCGTCTGACATTTTTGTTGTTCCGGGGGCTCCTGTCTCCATGAAGCTTCACCGAGTCATGACCCCCATGGACGAGAGCAAGGTCCTGCCGGACAGGTCCTTTGAGCTGATTTCCCAGGCATATGAGCTGGCAAACAGACCTATGGACAAATTTCTTGCCAGCGGGGACGATGATTTTTCCTTTTCAATCCCCTCTCTTGCAAGATTCAGAACCAATGCCTATAAGCAGAGGGGCTCCTGCGCAATGGTTATCCGCCTCGTCGCCTTCGACATCCCTGACTGGAGGGAGAGGAACATCCCCGAGAGCATAATGGATCTGGCGGAGCTGCGCCACGGCATGGTTCTGGTCACGGGAACGGCGGGAAGCGGAAAGTCCACCACGGAGGCCTGCATTATAGACAGGATAAACAGAAGCCGGGGCTGCCACATAGTAACCCTGGAGGACCCAATTGAATTTCTCCACAGAGATGTGAAAAGCATTGTGAGCCAGAGGGAAATTGCCATTGACTCCCTCGACTATCTTGCGGCCCTGAGAGCCTGCCTGCGCCAGGCGCCCGATGTTATTCAGGTTGGGGAGATGAGAGACACCGAAACGATTAAAGCCGCAATGACCGCTGCCGAAACAGGGCACCTTCTCATGGCAACCCTTCACACCAAAGGGGCAGTGAACACCATTGACAGAATTGTTGACGTTTTCCCCGGAGACATGCAGACCCAGATCAGGGTGCAGCTGAGCATGGTTCTGGAAACGGTTGTTTCCCAGCAGCTTCTGCCGGGAATTGAGGGAGGGATGGTTCCCGCCTTTGAGATTATGCACTGCACGAGCGCAGTGAGAAGCATGATCAGAGAGGGGAAAACCCCCCAGATTAACAACGCCATCTCAACCGGAGCGGCAGAGGGCATGGTTTCAATGGACCAGGCCATATTTGCCCTTTACCGGGGCCACCGCATAAGCCGGGACACGGCACTGGCCTTCTGCGACGATCCTGACATGATGAAAAGAAAACTCGGAATCTGAGATTCCGAGTTTTATTTGTCTAACGTGATGACAAGCTGGAGAGTGTTGCCCCGAAGGTCTGAAATGTAGATGTTAAGGTCTTCCGGGGGGAAGGGGAAGCTTATTGTTCCCTCGGCTTCATTGTGGGAGGAGGGATAGAGGGAGGAGCCTCCCGCAAGCTGCCCCCAGGCAGAGGAATAGTCAATCCCTGAGCCCTCGTCTTTTAGATGAAGCACGAGGGCTTCTTCAATTTTTTCATAGTAAATCAGCTCGGGAGGGGAGCCGTCTATGTTTTCAAGGGTGAGGGTTTCGGAGTTGTATTGGCCGTTGATGCATTTGACGCAGATTGTCATCTCGCCGGAGCGGGTGGGATTGACGCTGTAGCGCCCCTGGCCCAGCTCCGTGACAACAAGCTGATGCCCCTCCAGCTCCGCAGTCACCGAAGAGACGGGGAAGGAGCTCTGAAGGGAGATTTCATAAACCGGGGTTTCTGCCTCCGGGGGAGAAACCAGCTCCGTTTCAAAGCGGGGAGCAATGAAGAAAAAGGGAACAAGGCAGAAAAGACCGAGAACGGCAATGAGAACCGTTTTCTGAACGGAATATCTCTCTCTGCGGTATTCACTGTAGCTCTGGAGCTTTGAAAGGGTAACGGTTCTGGGCTCGAGGGAGCATTCCTCAAGCACCTCGTCCAAAATGAGGGCGGCTCTGTCTGCTCTTATCATGGGCTCACCTCAGAAGCTGACGCCCCGGAGGCGGCGCTTTCCGGCGGAAAGATGCCTTCTCACGGAGACGGGAGAAATTTCAAGGATGTTTGCAATTTTGAGAACCGGGAGATTTCTGGCGCAGCGAAGGAAAACCACCTGGGATTCCGAAAAGGGAAGAGCCATGACCTGACCCAGAGGATAGTAGACTCCCCCGATTAACAGGCTGTTGCCCCTGTCTTCAGGGCCGTGGAGCCTGTAGCAAATGCGCATGTTTATCTGCCCCGCCCAGGAGACGAAAAGCCTTGGGTCTCGCAAAGTGTCAAGGCTTTTGAAGGCGGTTATGAAGGTTTGCTTAAGGGCGGATTCCGCCAGGGAGGAGTTGCGCAGATAGGCAAGGGAAAACTGATATTGCCGCTGATAGGTTGCGGCAAAAAGCTCTGAATAGGCAAGGCTTTCCCCGGAGCGGGCCCTGGAGACCAGCTTTGAAACATATTGATAGTCGAGCTCGGCCATTTAATCCACCTTGAAGCTGACTCTTGAGCTGGCAAGGGCAATCAGCTCGTTAACGGAGCTCACCTTGTCTCCCTCGTCGAAGGCGAGGCCGGTTTCAAAGCGGAGCTTCTGGCCTTCGGCGGCCCGGGAGTTATATTTTTCGAAGCCGAGATTGAGCCTTTCTAAAAAAACGTCTATATCTTCCTCCGTGCAGGACTCGAAGAGGCAGAGGAAGTTGTTCCCCCCGTTTCTGCCCACAAAGCAGAGCCCCTTGGAGGCGGCGCTGAGAATTTCGGCAAAGTCCCGGATTTTGGCATTGCCCTCGGAATGGCCCAGGGAGGCATTAATCTCTGCCAAATTTGAAAAGCAGACCATTATGCAGCCCATGTCCTTCGGGAGGGGCTTGCCGGAATATTTTTCAATGAGCATGTCGCAGGAGAGGCGGTTGGCAAGGCCTGAAACAGGGTCTGACGAGAGGGCATATTCCATTTCGCCGTATTCCCTCCTGTAGCCAAAGAAAAAGACATAGTCAAGAAGGATGAAAAGGAAGGAAATTCCCAAAACCGCCCAGAGGCAGAGCCCCAGGACCTTGACGCTCCCGTCGTTAGCCATGCGGTGAAAAAGCTCCGCGTTGGGGAAGATGAAGAGGAGGAGCCCCACCGTTATGAGAAGGAGGAGCAGGAGCTGTATTGTTTTGTAGATCGAATACTTTTTCATATCGGAGGGATTGTATCACAAAACAAAAGAAAATGGAACAGGGAGCGAAAAAATTAACAGAACGTTTATCACTGCAAAAAATGTGGCTCAAGTCGCCTTTTTATGGAATATTAGCGGTGGCGAGAAAGAATATGTCAAGCCAGAGTAAATTGCCAAACAAGAAGCAGGTTGCCATCGTGGACAACCTGCTTTAACTTATAGCCTTGCCATTATATTCTGTACGCTCTGTGAGTCTTCTATCAAAGATATCGCAAAGCACTTCTTGCCGGCGTCCTTTATTGACGCACCAATATGATATCCCGTGGTGTGGTCCAAAATCAGGAACCTATCATGGAAGTTGCTTGTATATTTTACCTGCAGCGAAGGATATTGCTTATTGAAGGTGCCGATATCTGATTTGGTCAATGTGTTTCCGTTTCTGCTGGTATAGATTTCAACGGCAACGTTCGGTTGCTTCTTAGAAAGCAAATCCAGCGTCTTGGTATCCACATATCCGTCAATCAGGATGATATCGGCGGTTGCCTTTTGAATCAATCCGGAAATCAGGCTGAAGGCATCATAAATCTGACCGTCAAAGAAAACTTTCTGTTCGGATTCTGCATGGTCGGAGATATATTCAAAGACTTGGTCAAACTTTTCGTTGGTCTCTTTCTGGAATTCGAGCTGGCGGAGTTCCATAGCGCTGATGCGCTCAAACATAAGGGCGTTGCTTGCAATGAAGTGCCGCATCTCTACGAAAGCAGACATAATCTTGACGCTGACTTGCACAGCAATGTCGCTCTTTAGTATTGCCGACAGCATTGCGATTCCCTGCTCTGTAAAGGCGTAAGGAAGGGTACGACGACCCCCATGACCATTATCAGGGTTCTGACTTGAAATCACAATTTGTGATTTCAAGCTTGCGGCTTCTTCAGCAGTCAATTGGAATCTAAACATTTCAGGGAATCGGTCAATATTACGTTTGACCGCCTGGTTTAAGATTCGAGTTTCAACGTTGTACAGCATTGCAAGATCGGCGTCAATCATTACCTGCTGTCCGCGAATTGGATATATTAAATTTTGAACATTAACGGTATCTGCCGGAACAAGAGCAGTGTTGACGGCGTCAGATGATGTGATATTATTCTTGTTTGCTGCCATTTTCATTCTTCTTTCATAGCAAACTTGAAATCACAGACTATGATTTCGAAACACATTATAGCATGAAACCTATAAAACTCAATAGGAATTCCATCTTGAAATCACAATTTGTGATTTCAAGATTTTCCTCGCAAGACAAAAGCATCGTAGCAATACGGTGCTTTTTTGTTGCCCGGAAGCCGCAGAAAAAATCTTTAAGGCAAGGTAAGGGAATTTATCATCTTACCCTTGAACGGTGTCTTAAAGCAAAGAAAAACGCTCAAAATCGCCCCGAGAAGGTACAGCTTGGGAAGGTTTTGGGCGTTTCTGCGTTTTGGGAGCAGATCGCCGGCCTGTGTGCAGGGCCGAGCAAATTTTACGGAGGTGGTGATGTGCCGCGCATGAGTAAAAAGCACAAGGAGGAATGGGCATTATTCCTTGATGCCAGAGGCCGGAAAGCCTACTGCGATATCTGCCACAAGTGTGAACGGGAGTGCAAGCAGAGCTTTCGGTCCACGGTAGTTCAATGCCCGAAATATTTATCAAAACGGAGGTTGAAAGAAAATGACGCTGAATGAACTTTTTCCCGATGTCCCTCTTGAAATCGTGAGGGCAAGCGAAATTGAGCCGAAGGAGGTGAAATGGCTCTGGTATCCCTATATTCCTTTCGGAAAAGTGACGCTGCTGCAGGGCGATCCCGGCGACGGGAAGAGCAAGCTGATGTTATCTGTTTCAGCCTTGCTCTCCAAGGGTGAGCAGCCAAACCTTCAGTGAGATTGAAGGCATGGGCAAGAAAACCATTACCGGCAAGGTTCAGGTCGGCAAGGACGATTACGACAAGCTGACAAGCCTTGCAAAGGAAGGCATCACGAGCCGGTCTGAAATCCGTGAGCTGAGTGACCGTGTGGAATATTTCCGCAGTCGGTACACGACAGCGCAAAAGACGATCTCACGGTTGGAAACGGAGCTTGACCGGCTCAAGGAGAAATGTCAGGTCTTTCTCGATGCCATCGAGCATTTTCCGAGCTTTGTCCGTGTGTTCAATGAACGGATGAAAGCAAGGATTGCGGAGAAGCTGGCCGCTGAGCGCGAGTCGCAGGAGAAGGCCGAACGCCGCTACTGGGCAAAGCAGTATTCGCACTATCCAAATAAGAAAAACAAAGGCAGGGAGCACGAGGTTCGCTGACCCCTACGACGGGTGTGTAAACTTATCGACTTCTTGCCGACAATCATTTTAGGAGGAATTTTATTATGACAAAAGATGAAATCACTTGCAATGTTACAAGGCCTGTTGCGGTTCTCGGAGAGAACGCAAAGGGCTATACTAAAGAGATCAATTTCGTTTCGTGGAACGGCGGAGATGCCAAACTCGATATCCGTGAATGGTATCCGGATCACGCACGCTGTGGCAAGGGCGTGACTCTTACAGAGGACGAAGGCCGCAAACTGTATGAAGCTCTTAAGAAGCTCTTTGAGGAAGGAGAGTCTGCCTATGGAGAAAACTGAGACCGCTTACGAAACAAAGATGAACGGAACGACCTACAAAGTCGTTTTAGGCACAGCTGAGAAAGCAAAGCTGACTTACGAGGAGCTTATCAGAAAACGCTGCCTCCGGGAAGCCGAAGCTCTCCCTTCGGAGGAAACAGCCCCGATTTCGGCGTAGGTTTTACGGAAATTTGTAAATTTTTTCGACTATATCGGAAAAAACCTTGACACAAGTCGCCTTTTTATGGAATATTAGCGGTGGCGAGAAAGAATATGTCAAGCCAGAGTAAATTGCCAAACAAGAAGCAGGTTGCCATCGTGGACAACCTGCTTTAACTTATAGCCTTGCCATTATATTCTGTACGCTCTGTGAGTCTTCTATCAAAGATATCGCAAAGCACTTCTTGCCGGCGTCCTTTATTGACGCACCAATATGATATCCCGTGGTGTGGTCCAAAATCAGGAACCTATCATGGAAGTTGCTTGTATATTTTACCTGCAGCGAAGGATATTGCTTATTGAAGGTGCCGATATCTGATTTGGTCAATGTGTTTCCGTTTCTGCCGGTGAAGATTTCAACGGCAACTTTTGGTAGTTTCTTGGAAAGTAAATCCAGCGTCTTGGTATCCACATATCCGTCAATCAGGATGATATCGGTGGTTGCCTTTTGAATCAACCCGGAAATCAAGCTAAACGCATCATAAATTTGCCCGTCAAAGAAGACCTTCTGTTCGGATTCTGCATGGTCGGAGATATATTCAAAAACCCGGTCAAATTTTTCGTTGGTTTCCTTCTGAAATTCAAGCTGGCGAAGCTCCATGGCGCTGATGCGCTCAAACATAAGGGTGTTGCTGGCAATAAAGTGCCGCATCTCTACGAATGCCCGCATGATTTTGATGCTGACTGCCACGGCAACATCACTGTGAAGAACACCGGAAAGCATAGAAATACCCTGTTCGGTAAAAACATAGGGTCTGGTCCTTCTGCCACCGTAACCGTTACCTTCATCCAAACTTGAGGTGCCAATTTGGCACTTCAAGTTTTCAAACTCCTCTGCAGAGAGTTGAAAGCAGAAATCCTCAGGAAAACGGTCAATGTTACGCTTTACAGCTCTGTTCAGATATTTTGTCTCTACCTGATATAACATCGCAAGGTCACTGTCGAGCATAACCTGCTGCTCGCGAAACATATATATGAGATTCTGAATATCGATGGGATCTGTCGGAACCAGTACTGTTCCGGAATTATTTGTAACGAGGGAGCTGTCTTTGGTCGACATATGTGGCCCTTCTTTCCCGTGAACTTAAAATCAGTGATTGTGTTTTTAAATATTATAGCATGCCGATATCGATTTATAAAGATAAAACATTAAAAAACAGGTTTGAGGTCGCTAATTGCGACCTCAAAATTATGACTTTTCTGAGTAAGTTGTAAATGTTACATTAGAAATGCAAGAAAGATCCGAAGTAAAAATGTCGGAAAAAAAGCATTTTTAATGTAGCATTTTTCTTATATACTGGCTGCATTTTTCGTTGTAAAAAAAGTGAGGTACGGGGCAAAAATAATTTGTGAACAGTGTGGAAAAATTTGTTGAAAGCCGTTGCATTTTGCTGTATAATGCGTAATGAATAAATGTGAGAATTTATACTTGGGGGGGTTATTCCCTTTTCAAAGACGAAAGGAGCTTAAAGATGAAAAAGGATGCAAAAAGATTCCTTGCAGCGGCGCTGGCGGTTGTGCTGGCAGCGGGCGTTACCCTTGCGGCAAAGGGGGGCGTTCTGAGAGCGGCAGAAGGAGAAGAGGAATATGTTGAGCCGGTTCAGGAGATTGTTGAAGTGGTTATAAGCGAGCCGGAGGTTCTCCCTGAGGAGCCTGCGGCAGAGCCGGCAGCTGAGGAGGTTCCTGCTGAGGAGGCAGCTCCTGCGGAGGAGGAAACCGAAGAAAAAACCGAAGAGGAAGAGGCTGCTGCGGAGCAGTTTGATGTTGCCGCGGCCTACGCATATTACATCACCCTTGACGACGGGGGGAGAGCGGTCTATCTGGCCTCCCTTTCGGAGGAGGCAAGGGCTGCGCTGCTGCAGTATATTGCAGTGATGGGCATACCTGAAAGCCCTGCAGAGGAGCCTGCGGCAGAGGAACAGGCAGCAGAAGAGCAGGTTGCTGAGGAGCAGGCGGCTCCTGTTGAGGAAGCAGCTCCCGCTGAAGAGGCAGCTCCCGTTGAGGAAACAGCCCCCGCGGAAGAGGAAGCTCCCGCTGAAGAAGCAATTCCGGAAGAGGAAGCGGCTCCTGCAGAAGAGGAAGCAGCTCAGGCAGAAGAGGAGAGCGCAGCAGAGGAGCTTCAGCCCCCCACGGTTTCAATCAGCTTTGCAGACCTTAACGGCGGAGAGCTCTTTGAGGGAGACAGCGTGAGAATTTATGCAAATGTTCAGGGGGCAGAGGGGCTCACCCTCAGCTACCGCTGGCAGTATGACGCGAAGGACGGCAGAGGCTGGGTTGACGCAGGAGGAAGCTCCCCCTTCTTCGACTATGTTGTTACCAGGCAGAACTGGGGCTACCGCTGGAGAGTCGTTGTTGACTACAGCCCGGCGGCATAAAAAAGAGCAAATAAGCGCTGCGCAAGGCAATTTTTCATCCTGCGCAGCTTCGGAATATAGAAGGCAAGGAGAAGAATTATGAAATCAGGCCTGAAAAGAACATTATCAATGCTCATGGCAGTTGTTATGATGGTGAGCCTGCTGCCCGCAAGCAGCTTTGCAGACAGCGTCACCGGCGAGGGCGAGCTTAACATGGCCCTTGCAGCTGCAAATGAGGAACAGAATATAAGCAGCGGCGGCTCTGCCACGATAACCGTTGGCGGAACGGCAACGCTGAAGGGTAGCTCTTTTCTCCTTTCGGATGTTTGGTCTGTGAGCGACAAAACCGTGGTATCCATTTCATACGATGACAATGTGGGCACGGTCACAGGCCTTAAGCCGGGAACAGCAACTGTTACACACGAAAACTCTTTGGGCTATGGCGAAGAATATTTCTACATAACTGTAGTTCCTGCTGTTCAGGCAGAAAGTGTAACGCTCACATATGGGGGCTCTGCAGCAGCTGAAGTGAGCATTAATGTTGGCTCGGCAACGAAGCAGGTGAGCTATTCCGTTGCCAACAGCTCAATTGCAGCAATTGACGGAAGCGGAAATATAACAGCCCTTTCCTGCGGAGAGACGACCTACAGCGTGACAGTCACCTCCGGCGGGCAGACCAACAGCGCAACAGGAACCCTCTCGGTTATCCCGGGGCTGACGGTTGCTTCAAGCGCAATTTCTCTCTATGAGTTCAAAACGGCGGAGCTCCCCTCAGCCCAGGCAGTGCCGAGCAGCGCTGAGATAAGCTATGAAATTGTCTCCGGGGGAGATTACGCTGAAATTAAGGAGGGAGTTCTTTCGGCAAAGAGCGCCGGCTCTGCAACCCTCAGAGTCACTGCAAGCTCCGGCGGAAAGAGCGTGAGCAAAGATGTTGCGGTCACGGTTAATCCCCTTTCCTTTGCCCTTAACGACAGTGATGACGGCGTTAAGCTCTATGTCGGCGGGACGGGCTACAAAGCCGCCTGCCACGCAGTTAACAATTGCGCAGATTTAACATCAAGTCTTTTTGGAGGCGTAAGCTGGAAGAGCAGCGACACTAAGGTTGCAACAGTTGATGCAAACGGGAATATAACGGCCGTTGCCGGGGGAACAGCGGAAATTTCCGCCACGGTGAGCTACGGCGGAAAGAGCTATGAGGTCACTAAGCCTCTCGAAGTTACCGTGAGCAGCAACGCGATTGAAGTCCTTTTCCGGATAGATGACGGGGAAGAAGCCAGAGAGATTGAGCGGGAGCTCCCCGAGGGAACCGAGTTTGAAGTTTCCGCCTATGTTAAGAGAGCTGACGAAACGGCTGCGACAAGCCATGAGATCAGCTATTCAAGCAGCAACAGCACGGTTGCCTCCGTGAGCGGAGAGAAAACCAGCGAAAGAACAGTTAAGCTCACAATTGAAGGAAGGAGCCGGGGAGAAGCCATTATAACGGCCACCTCCGAGGGCCTGGAGCCGGCAACGGCAACTATCACCGTTGTGAGCAATATTGAAAGCGTTCAGCTGCCGGCGAGCTATTCCATCTATGAATATGCAACGGCAGACCTTCTTAAGAGCGCAATAACCGTTCACTATGTGGACGACACGGGAAGAATTCTGAGCAAAACGGCGGGAGACGGAGGCTATGCCATAAGCTTCTCCTCCGGCAACCCGGAGATTCTGGCCGTTTCCGAAGACGGAACGATCACCGGCGTTAAGGCAAGCGATGAGCCGGTTGAGCTCACCATCACCCTTGACGGAGTTGAATATACTCTGCCGGTGACGGTTAAGGAGCATGTTTGCGCCTTCAGCATTGACCCGCTTTCCCTTGTTCTCAACCTGGAAACAGGAAAGGCTGCCCCCACATATGACATTAAGCCCTCTGCAACGGTTCAGTATTACACCGAGGGGGGAGACACAAAAACCGTCACCCTCGGCAGCGAGAGCTGCCCCCAGAACATTCTCTCGGCGGTTAAATATTCAAGCGCAAACCCCGATGTTGCAACGGTTTCGGAGGAGGGCATTATAACCGCCGTTGCCCCCGGCTATGCCACCGTCAGCGTTACCATTGAGGGCTTCACGGTTGACCTTAAGGTGACCGTGCAGGACAATGGGGTTGACCCTGAGCTTGGCAGCACGGTATATGCCTTCACAATTAACTATGTTTTCGGCTCAGGAGAAAAGGCAGGGGAGCAGGCAGCAGACCCCTTCAGATGTGAATATCTTGAGGGAACAGAGGTTAACCTTGAGTGGGAAAGCCCTGCGGTTCTTGGCTATCAGGCAGACACTGCGGTTTACCGCAGGCACATTCCCTGCATGACGGGGCCCGTTGAAGCAACGGTTTATTACTACCCTGCGCAGAACAGCTTCAAGATTCAGTATTACCTTGAGCAGATTGATGCAAGCGGAGATTCCTCCTATAAGCTGCAGGAGGAGCTTAGCGTTTCCGCCTTCACGGAGGAGAGCGTTAAAAAATATGTTGCAGGAAACATTAAGACCTATGAGGGCTACAGGCTCCAGGGCTATAACTCAAAGCTCACCGTTGCCGCAGACGGTTCAACCGTTCTTGCAATCTACTACAATCTCAAAGAGGTCAGCGTTAAGTTCAATCTTAACGGCGGCTCCGGAACCAGCAGCATATATGACACACCGGGCAAAAAGCTTACCCTTAAAAACCCCACGAAGGCGGGCTACAGCTTTGGCGGCTGGAAGCATGTCAGCGGCGCAGAAGTGAGCTTCGATGGGGAGAGCATGACGGTGCCCTCAGCCTATGCCGAATATGAGGCTACTTGGACAGCGACAAGCGTGAACTATGTTGTTCTCCACTGGAAGGAGGCCCTCAACACAAGCTCCAACGGAGATGCAGCCTGGACTCTTGAGGCCTATGAGGAGAAAACCGGCACCGCAGGAGCAACCACCTCCGCCTCAGCCAAAACCCTCACGGGCTTTGAAGCCGGAAGCTTCTCCCAGGAGACCATCGCCGGCGACGGAAGCACAATTGTTAACATTTATTACAACCGCAAAAGCTATACGCTGACATTTACTTACAACAACTATAAATATACATACACTGCAAAATATCAGGCGCCAATAAGCCAGCTGTTCTCGTCAAGCGGGCCTGACAATTGCCCGGGCGTAAAATATCCAGGCTATGAGTGGAAAATTACTTCCTTAAGCAATCCAAATGACACTGATTTGGAGGAGAGTAAATATGTTGCCACGCTGGATGTTATGCCGGCAACAAATGTGAGCTTTAAAGGCTCAAACGATACCGGCAGCAGGAAGATAATCTATTACGTTCAGAGCATAGGAGCAACGGTTTCAACCTCAAGCTGGCCCTCTTCAACCTCAGGCTTTGAGGAGCGCAAGAGAGTTGAAAACTACACAAGAAATCTCACGCCCACCTACGGCGAGGAATACCACGACATCGTTGGCTTCACAAAGTATTCCAAAAACGCGTGGAGCAACAGCTTTAAGAGCGACGTTCTCAATCTTTACTACATGCGAAACAAATATAATGTTGTTTTCGATGTTAACGGAACGCTTGAAGAATTTGCAGACATTGAGTATGAAGACAATATAGCCTCAACAACCAAGGGCTATGACATTGCAGGGCATTTTGCCGAGGGCTATGAGCCGGCAAATGTCCCGGAGGGCTACACCTTTGCGGGCTGGTGCCTTGACCAGGCCTGCACCAAGGTGGTAACGGATTACACCGATGTTTTCCCGGAGGGGAAGATGCCGGCGGAGAATGTTATTCTCTATGCAAAGCTGGAGCCCGTTAAGATTCAGCTGACGGTTAAATCAAAAAATATTGCAAGCCCCGGCTACCTTGTTTTCAGCCTTAACAGAGGAGCCAGCCCGGAATCGCTTGAAAATAAAGACTGGTCCAAGGGAGACGAGGAGAACAGCTTCGTCGGCTGGTATATTGTTGACAGCAGCGGCCAGCAGGGCAACCGCTTTGACTTCTCAAGCCAGCTCTATGAAGACACAATTGTTCAGGCCTTCTTCCGGAGCGACAAGCTTTATAACATTGAAATTCATTATGAGGACGAGGCAGGCAATCCCCTTGCAGAGGTCTATGAAACAACGGGCATTGGGGGAGACGGCTTCACCTGCAGCGCAAAGGTGATTGAAAGCGAAGGAGACTTCCTCTGGCTACCCAAAACAAACAGCCACTCCTTTGTTCTTGACCCCAACATTCAGGACACGAGCATAGTCTATGACTCTGCCAGCAAGACCTTTAAATACACCTTTGTCTATGTTAAGAGCGCGGCAACGGAATACACCGTCCGCTATGTTGACAGCTTTGGGAAGACCCTTGCGACGGAGAAGAAGGTTGAAGGCTATGTCTATAACATTGCAACGGAAACTCCCGTTTCGGTTGAGGGCTATAAGCCCCGGGAGCTGAGCAAGAGCATAATCCTTTCTGCAAACCCCGATGAAAACATTATAACCTTTGTTTACGACAAGAGCGACGGCTATGCAACCGTTGAAATCTGGGTCTACAAGCAGGATCCCGATACACTCAGCTATGAGCTCTACACAAGCTATAGAGACAGCAATGCAAAAACAGGCGAAACTTATGATTACAGCGCATACAAGAAAACCATCACCGGCTACACTCTGAACGAAGCAAAAACCCAGATTGAGCCCGCAGGGGCCCTCACAGACAACGGCCAGATTATCAAGCTCTACTATGACTGCAACTCCTGCAGCTATAGCATTGAGTGCAGAACGAGCGGAACCAAGGAGCTTATTAAAACAGTTACCAAAGATGCAGTGCCCTACGGAAAGAGCCTCACGGTTTCCGCCCCGGAGATCCCGGGCTACAGGGCAGTAACCTCTTCAAAGGATGTTACAATAACTGCCGACGGGCAGAAAGTCGTCTTCTACTACACGGAGAAGCAGGTTACAATTTCCTATGTCTCCCTGACGAGTGACTGCTCCGTTACTCCCCAGACAGAGAAAATTGCCGCAGCAACCGGAACAGCCGCCGGCTCAGAGGCCGAGAAGAAGACGGGCTACAAATTCCTTGGCTGGTATTCTGACAAGGAATGCAAGAACCTTGTTTCAAAGGAGCTGAAGCTTGTCCCCCAGAAGAACAGCGACGGCGTTTATGAGACCGCAATTTACTACGCCCTCTGGGAGATTGACAACAGCGAAATAAACTACCCCCAGTATAACGAGACCAAGCCCTATGCCGCACCTTCAACCGAGAAAAAGACAGTTCAGAAGGGCAGCAAAATAACCGTTGACCCCAACGGAGGCTTGTGGAACGGCAGCAGTGAAGTTAAAACAATCTCTGTTACCGAAGACCGCTATAACCTTGGCGGCTGCACTTGGAACAACTACTCGGGCACCGCCGAAAATTGCTATTTTGCCGGCTGGGATGTGACAGAAGGCGAGGGCGAGGTTCTCTATGTGTTCACAGCTCGGTGGCTTGAGGACAACGTTGGAGACAGCGAGACAGACCCCCGTAATACCCCAGACGGAATACCGGACCTTGTTCAGTCAATTGTCACCTTCGAGGTTGTTAACGGAACAAGCAGCAGGCACTATGCAGTTGTGACCCTGCTTGATGCCCAGGGCAACTGGGAGATGGCGGAAAATGGCGGCGTTGGCCACCTGAGCCAAGACCAGATCCCCACGGTTTCACCCAATGAGGGCTGCACTGCAGCAACACCCCTTTGGGACAGTGAGCCCACAACAGAGCTCAGCATAACCTATCCCGTAACCCTCAAAGCAACCTATCTTGCAAACTTCAGCGTTACCTACAAAGACGCAGCAAAAACCACCAACGACGGCACGCAGCTTGTCTTTGAAAACAGCACAGACAATCTGGTTGAAGGCACAAAGATACTTGTTGACCCGGCAAACGG
>R05__coassemble_311_pt1 | contig 25373 bp, 25 predicted proteins | sample R05__metabat2_low_PE_015 | metagenome-assembled genome bin R05 | reverse complement strand
TATACTTCACAGTGGAAGGCAGACACACCGCCGGTGGGAATTTCAATGACATGTCTGAGCAGAGGAATATTTGCTGTTTCGAGCGTATACCTTCCTGAGCCAAACAAATCCAGAGGCTGACCATTCAGAAAGAATATCGCCTCTTGTGACTCATGTACAATCAATTGGGAATTTGTGTTAAAGTCTTCTGCAGGATGCTTCCATATAAATGTGCTGTTATCGCCTTCATATTTAATTACCTGTTGTATAGGCATCCTTTTACTCCTTTTATCAAACAAATCGGATCAACTCTGGCACTTTTGATTGGTAATATCCCAAAATGGGATATTTATATTATACCAATCTGGTATTATTGAGTCAAGTATTAAATCGGATTTGAATTAAAACGGAATGGATATAAGACTGAAGCAACTGCGTGAGGGCCGCGGGATATCCCAATTGAAGCTTGCGATGGATTTGGGGATGAATCAAAATAGTATCAGCCGTTATGAAACAGGCGCGCGTGAAGCAGATTACAGAACGCTGATATTATTTGCTGACTATTTTCATGTTTCCATTGATTATCTGCTTTGCAGGACAGAAAATCCGGAAATGAATAAATAAAATCCGTGTTGTGATTTGGTCTATAATGGGACACAAGTAACGCAGACCTGATAATTCAGATCTGCGTTGAATATATGTAATGAAGCAAAGAGTCCTTGTCGATCAGGCATTGCAAATTAGGGATTTTTATACCCGTGTGGCGCTTATTCCGAGGTAAAATCGGCATAGTTTGGTATGTTATTGCCGGCTATGTCGATTTCTTTGCTGTTATCAGCTGTCGGTGTGATGCTTAAACGAGCATAATGCACGGAACAGGAGGAAAACAGCAAATATACCGCTTTGTCAATGATGAATTTTATAAGCAGAAAATGTCGCACAAAATTCTCTAATTTGTCGCATAAAAACCCGAAATATGTCGCACGGGCGTTGACATGAGCTTTGCTTTATAATAAAATAATGCCATAAAAGATTAACAGGAGAAGGCACTTATGAATAATCCTTTTAATAGGTCACTGTATAAGCCAAGAGTTATTGATGGAATTGTTGATGAATATCTGCAAAATTGCGGTGCAATATGCATTGAAGGACCAAAATGGTGCGGAAAAACATGGACCTCAGCCTTTCACGCCAAGAGCGAGTTTTATGTAGGAAATCCTGATAACGGATTTTCAAATCGTCAGCTTGCCATTGAAAGACCGTCCATGATACTCAAAGGCGAACACCCAAGAATGATTGACGAATGGCAGGAAGCACCCGGCTTGTGGGATGCTACAAGGGCAGAGGTGGACCGTTTGAGTGAGAACGGTGCATTTATTCTGACGGGTTCTTCAACTCCTAAAAATAAAGGAATACTTCATTCCGGCACCGGTCGAATTGTTCCGTTGAGAATGTCTACGATGACACTTTATGAGGCCGGTGCCTCAAGCGGCGTGGTATCCTTAAGAAGGTTATGTGAAGGAAGGATCGACGAACAGCTCACAGGTGAAGTGGATCTGGAAGATATTGCAGATAAAATTATTCGTGGCGGATGGCCGAAAAATCTGTCTAACAAAAATCCGTCCATTATGCCCAGTGCCTATGTAAAAAATATTATCGATAGTAATCTTGCCGACGACGAAGACATGTACAAATACAATCACAAGACCGTTGAACTGATTTTGCGCTCACTTGCAAGAAATGAATCCACCACAGTCAGCAACTCGGCAATTGTAAGAGACATCAGTGATATTGATGGGGAAACGGTATCCAAAGATACAGTTGGAAGATATCTTGACGCACTGAACAGGATGTTTCTTTTTGATAATCAAAAGCCCTATTCTCCCGGTGCCCGTTCCTCGCTGCGTGTAAAGCAATCTGAAAAACGGCATTTTTGCGATCCGGCGCTGGCAGCTGCTCTTTTGAACCTAAATGCGCAAAAGTTAATCGGTGACTTGAATACTATGGGATTTTTGTTTGAGGCATTAGTAGAACACGATTTGAAAGTCTATGCACAAGCCATGAATGCGCAACTGTTTCATTACCAGAATTATGACAATGATGAAATTGATGCGGTTATCGAACTTGAAGATGGCGAATGGTGCGCTTTTGAAATTAAGCTTGGGGCAAGCAAAATTGATGAAGGCGCCAAAAATCTCAATAAGGTATGCAAGAAATTAGAAGCTTCCGGTCAAAGAGTTCCTAAAATTAAGTGCATTATTTGCGGACTTTCAAATGCGGTTTATCAAAGAAGTGACGGAGTATATGTGGTTCCACTGACTGCACTTAAGCCGTGAGCTTGTTTTGGCAAAAAGCTTGATAATCCTGCAGGCTGTATGCGGCATTATAAAAAGACCACCCTCAGTATAAACCGAGGATGGTCTTTTGTTCCTCCAAAGAGCAGCGGATTCTTCTTGCTTCATAAAATTTCTAACCGGCACTTGATTGCGGTGGGGTTATTTTTTCTGCCAGGTTCTTTTTGAAATTATATATCTGGGTCTGGCCTTTGTTTCAAGATAAATCTTTCCGATGTATTCCCCTATTATTCCAAGGGAAATGAGCTGAACGCCTGAGACAAAGCAGATTATGCAGGTCATACTTGCCCATCCGTCAACTGCTTTGCCGGATATTCTTGTTATGAGGGCCCAGATGCAGCCTATGAAGCTTATGAGAGCTACCGTGAGCCCGAAGCCCATAATCAGCTGCAGAGGTTTAACTGAGAGGCTTGTTATCCCGTCGACCGCAAGACCTATCATTTTTTTCAAAGGATAGTGGCTCTCCCCTGCCATTCTCTCGTTGCGGGCATATTCAACCGTTGTTGATTCAAAGCCCACAAGGGGGATTAGCCCTCTCAAAAAGAGATTGACCTCCCTGAAATTTTCAAACTCGTTAAGCACAACAGAGGAAACAAGCCTGTAGTCCGCGTGATTATAGACCACCTCTGCCCCAAGCTTTGAAAGGAATTTATAAAAGCTCTGGGCTGTGAAACGCTTGAAGAATGTGTCTGTCTCCCGGCTGGAGCGCACCCCGTAGACAATATCATATCCGGCAAGATATGCATCCACCATTTCATTCATGGCATTAATGTCGTCCTGCCCGTCACAGTCGATGGAGATGGTTATGTCGCAATTTTCCTTTGCCTCCATAAGCCCTGCCAGAACAGCATTCTGGTGCCCCCTGTTGCGGCTTTGGGAAATGCCAATGTAATGTTCATTTTCCTCTGCGAGTGCTTCAATTATGCTCCAGGTGGAATCACGGCTGCCGTCGTTCACGAACATAATTCTTGAGTCAGAGGAAATCTTTCCGAGGGATGTAAGCTCGTTCAGCTTGTTAAGGAACAGCGGCGCAGTAATGGGAAGCACCTTTTCCTCATTATAGCAGGGAATGACAATATAGAGAACCGGTTTCGTATTCATCATAAATTCCTCACATTCAATGCTCTTATTGCATTAAGAACAGCAAGAATAAGAACTCCGGTGTCTGCAAAGATTGCAAGCCACATGCTGGCATAGCCTATTGCGCTGAGCAGAAGGCATATGACTTTAATTCCGATTGCAAACCAGATGTTCTCATAGACTATCTTCATGCATTTTTTTGCAATTTTTATTGCCTTTGCAATCTTCCTGGGGTCATCATCCATAAGCACAACATCGGCTGCTTCAATCGCCGCATCGGAGCCTATGCCCCCCATTGCAATTCCAATATCCGCCCGGGCAAGAACCGGAGAATCGTTAATCCCGTCTCCCACGAAGGCAAGGCTCTCTTTTTTCTGCTTTTTCTCAAGCAGTGTCTCAACTATGCTCACCTTGTCACCCGGCATAAGCTCAGAGTGCACCTCGTTTATTCCAAGCTCTGAGGCAACATGCTCAGCCGTTTGCTTCAGGTCTCCTGTGAGCATGACAGTTTTCTTTATTCCAAGCTTTTCAATGAGCTTCATTGCCTCTCCGGCGTGGTCCTTTATGCTGTCTGCAATGAGGATGTGGCCGGAATAAATTCCGTTGATTGCAACATGCACAATGGTTCCGTGGCTTCTGCAGTCTATATGCTCAACTCCTTTTCGGGCCATGAGCTTTGAATTTCCGGCGGCGATTTCATATCCGTCCACCACCGCTGTTATGCCCTCTCCGGATATCTCGCGCACATCTGAAACCCGGCCTCTGTCAATTTCCTTGCCGTAGGCTCTCTGAAGAGAGAGGGCAATTGGATGGCTTGAAAAGCATTCTGCGCAGGCTGCAAATTCAATAAGCTTTTCGTCTTCAATAGGGCAGTGATGAACACCGCTGACCTCGAAAACGCCCTTTGTCATGGTTCCGGTTTTGTCGAACACGAGATATTTTGTGCGGGCAAGGGGTTCCATGTAGTTTGAGCCTTTAATGAGTATTCCGGCTCTGCTGGCTCCGCCAAGACCCCCGAAGAAGGTGAGCGGGATGGAAATAACCAGCGCGCAGGGACAGGAAATAACAAGGAAGGTCAGAGCCCTGTAAATCCAGTCTCCCCAGTCTGCCCCTCTGCCTGTTAAAACAAGAAACAGGGGCGGTATAAGGGCAAGAGCAAGAGCTGAAAAGCATACCGCCGGGGTATATATTCTGGCAAATTTTGAAATAAAGTCTTCCGAGCGGGATTTGTTTGAGCTGGCATTCTCCACGAGATCCAGTATTTTGGATGCTGTTGAGTCTGAAAACTCTCTTATTGTTCTGATTTTCAAAACGGAACTCATGCTGATGCAGCCGGAGAGGATTTCGCTGCCGGGTTCAACATTTCTAAGCGCACTTTCACCTGTGAGCGCTGAGCTGTCTATGGAGCCGGTTCCGCTTTCAACAACGCCGTCTATGGGAACCTTCTCTCCCGGCATGACAGTTATAACCGTGCCCACTGCCACGCCCTCAGGATCAACCCTTTCCAGCCCGCCCTCTGCGGTTTCTATGTTGGCATAGTCCGGGCGAATGTCTATAAGCTCGCAGATGTTCCTGCGGCTCTTACCGACCGCTATGCTCTCAAAAAGCTCACCTATCTGGTAGAAAATCATGACGGCACAGCCCTCTGTGAGGTCTCCAAGGGCTATTGACCCAACGGTTGCTGCTGCCATGAGGAAGTTTTCATCAAAGGGGCGGCCTCTTTTTATCCCCTTCCAGGCTTTATATAATATGTCGCAGCCTATTGTGACATATGATGCAAGAAAAAACACGATTTTGAGAACCGTGTTTTTTTCTTCAAAAACGGCAGAGAGGGCAACAAGCGCTACTGCCGCAATTATTCTGATGAGTGTTGATTTCTGCTTATTATTCACCGCGTGCGTTCAATCCTTAGAATTCAATCTCACAGTCGGGCTCAACCTTGCGGCAGTTGGCAAGCACTCTGGGCATTACCTCTGCCGGATCTGCTCCGTCTTCAAATTCAACAGACATTTTGAGAAGCATGAAGTTAACCGCTGCATTTTTCACGCCTGCTGTTTTCTTTGTTTCATTTTCCATGAGATTTGCGCAATTCGCGCAGTCAACATCTATTACATAAGTTTTTTTCATTTGAATGCCTCTTTTATTTTATAGTAAGAACATCGGTGAAGCCGGTGATCTCAAAAACTTCCATTATGGTGGCATTAACATTCTTAACAACCATTGAGCCGCCCTTTTTATTCATGAGCTTCTGTTCTCCGAGAAGGACCCGGAGCCCTGCCGAGGAGATGTACTCAAGCTCAGCGAAATCAAACTCGACATTTGTAACATCCTCGTTTTCCTTGCTCAGCGCAGCTTCAAGCTCAGGAGCCGTGGTGGTATCAAGGCGACCTTCAAGAGCAAGCGAGAGACTGTTCCCCTCTTTGTTAGCATTAATAGTCATGTTCATGCCTCCGTATATATCTGATTATTGTTTCACAGCTTATTGTTTAAGCCCTTCTTGAGCCGTTCCGCAAGCTGCTCGTCGAAGCTTACGCCGGCTGCCACAAGGCAAAGCTCATCCTCTTCAAGAGCTCTCGGCATTCCTCTCTGCGCCGGGCCCAATGTTATTGACAACGCATCATTCCAGCCCGGCATCTTCGCGCTGTCTGCCACAAGATCCAGGAGCTTTTCTGCATTCATATAAATCACCCTCATTCCGCACAGGTTGTGCTGTATATCAGTACGCACCAAAACGGAATTTGTTACATATTTGAAAAGTCGAAATTGTCGAGAGTTTTCTGCATTGAAGAAAGGGCTCTGGACTGAATCGTCCTCACATTGCCGGCTGAAAGCCCCATTATTCTCCCCGTTTCTTCGGCAGAGAACCCGTCGAAAAAGCGGTGAATTATGATCTGCCTGCTTCTCTCGTCTAAGGAATTGAGCGCCTTGGCAACCGACTGACGGGCGCTCATAAGGTTAACAGCTTCATCCATGCTGCTGTCTCCCGGGAGCTGCCAATCCTCCATTTCGTCGAGAGAATCCTGCTGCTTAAAGGCCCTGTAGTATGAAACAAGCTTTCTCTTTGCAATTATGAAAAGCCAGGCCTGTTCATTGCAGCGCTCAGGGTCAAATTCTGCGCAGTGCTCATAAACACTCACGAAAACGTCCTGAAGAATGTCTTCCGCGTCTTCCCTTGTGCGGGTGTGAGAAATGAGGTATCTGAGCAGACCCGAGGAATATTTCTCTATTAAATGTTCAACCCAAGATGAATCCATGGGACCATTATACAGTATTACTCGGAAAAAGAAAACAACAAATTATTAATTTTTTAAGCTCGGTATCCAGGCAGTGGATATGCCAAGATCGTGGCAGCGAAGCTTCATTGCAGGAATCTTGAGATTATACATGTCTGTCCTGAGCTGATCGTCCGGAATGAAGCGATAGTAGGCGGCGCAGAAGCTCTCGAAGGTTTTTTTGTTCTCAGGCACCATCTGCCTGAAAACCGTGAAATAGCTCACAACAAGGCCTGCAAGATATGCAATAAGGAAGGCAAGATTGAAGAAATTTGTTTTGAAGTAGAGAACAAAAACGACAGCCGTGAACAGAGCCAAAACGAAAAAGCAGGTTGCCACAGAGACAGATGTGTATTTTTTTGCATTGCCGTAAACAATCAGATTTTCGTCTGTCTCCTTCATGCTTTTGAGCACGGGGTAGGCTGTTTTGAAATTGAAAACTATCTGCCTGATGAAAAGGTAGCCCAGAAACCAGCCTGCAACGAAAATGAGACCTATGAACATTATTGTGATTGAGCTCATGTTAAATCCTCGCTTTCTTCCCGGCTATAATACCACAAAGCCTTTCTTCTTTCAACAAAAAAAGGAAGCTCCTTTAAAGGAGCTTCCCGAAATAAGGCTTAATTGTTAATTATTCCTTTTTCTTGCCAAGGGCCTGAACGCCTTCAACAACAAGGATAACTGCCAGTACAACAAGACCGACGGACCAGATCATCTGGAACCAGTCGCCCCAGGCAGCAGTGCCTGCGCCAACAGCAGTGATCTTGGTGATGATGGTCTTCACGAGAGCGGTGAGAGTTGCGCAGAGCATGAAGATCATGGGGACGAAGAACATCTTGTTGTTCTTTCCAACCTGACCGAGCCAGGTTGCAACTGCCAGCATTGCAATGCCTGCGAGCAGCTGGTTGGCAGCGCCGAAAACGCCCCAGATCTGAGACAGGCTCAGGAAGCCGATGCCGCAGCCGACAATGACCATCAGGAGAGTGGAGACGATGGGAGTTGCAAAGAACTTTGCAGCGCCTGTGAGATCGTCAACAGTCTTTCCTTCGGGGATGAAGAGCTCTGCGAACATATAGCGGGCAAGACGGGTGCCGGAGTCAAGAGAGGTGAGTGCGAAGACGGAAACAGCAAGAGTGAGAAGTGTGTAAACAACTTTGTATGCTGCATCGCCTGCGAAGGACTGAACCAGCGTTGCAATACCGCCGGCAAAGATGGTGGGAGGTGCGGAGATGGAGAACTTGAGTCCGTCGCCAACCTGGCTCCACACAACGCCAACAGCGATGAGGGAGATGATTGCAAGAGCGGATTCAATGATCATTGCGCCGTAGCCGATGACCTTTGCGTCCTTTTCATTGTCGAGCTGCTTGGAGGTTGTGCCGGAGCCGATGAGAGCATGGAAGCCGGAAACAGCGCCGCAGGCGACAGTGATGAACAGAGTCGGGAAGAGGCCGGATTTGCCAGTGAATGCGGGGAGCTCAACAACAGCTGCGCCTGTGAAGGTTCCGCCGAAGATTGCTACTATCGCAAGAATGATCATGCCGTAGAGCAGGAAGGAGGAGAGGTAGTCACGGGGCTGGAGGAGCATCCAAACAGGAAGCAGGGAAGCAACGGTGATGTAAACTGCAATGAAGATAACCCAGAAGGTTCTGCCTGCGTTAACACCAAAGTTGAGACCTGCAAGGACTATGAGGATAATGCCGATTATGCCGACCACTGTTGCAGGGCCGATTTTTGCATTCTTTCTGTAGACAAAGTAACCGAAGATGAAAGCGATTACGATGAACAGGAGAGAGGTTGTTGCTGTTGCAGCGTGGTCTGAAACATTTGCAATGCCGGTGGTGAATACACCGCCTGCATCAGCAGGAGCAGAAACGAAGGTGGATGCAACAACAGAGGTGAAGGAAGCAATGACAAGGATGAGAACGAGAAGAGCAAAGATTGTGAAAAGTCTCTGAGCTCTAATGCCCATACTGTCTTTGATGACCTCGCCGATGGAGCCGCCGTTGTGACGGAGGGAGGCGAAGAGAGCACCAAAGTCGTGCATTGCGCCGAAGAAGATGCCGCCGATTACAACCCAAAGGAAAACGGGAACCCAGCCGAAGACTGCGGCCTGGATAGGTCCGTTAATGGGGCCTGCGCCGGCGATGGATGAGAAATGGTGGCCCAACAGAACTGCGGGGTTAGCAGGAACAAAGTCCTTCCCGTCGTAGCTGGTGTGTGCCGGGGTTTCTTTTGCAGGGTCAACACCCCACTGCTTTGCAAGCCAGGAGCCGTAGAAAATGTAGCCCAGAGCAAGCAGAGCGATTGCGAGTAAGAGAATAACTAATGCGCTCACACTATTTCACTCCTTTTATAAAAATTTTTGTGTGACTTTTTATTGTTAACAGCTCAGTCTTCTTTTTTCTGGGCTGCAAACAGCTTTTTGAAATATTTCTTCATCTCGTCCCCTGCCCGGTTCACATATACCTTTTCGGCATTAACGTCTACCGCTGCGGTAATGAGATTTGAATAGCCCCAAAGGGAGTAGTGATAGCTTTTTTGGAATTTGCGTTTTTTAATCTCTTCAATGGCTTCGGAATCGTATTTCTCTGCAATGAAGATGACCTTTATGTTGGTGTATTGGTGCTCCTTATGGGGCTTTACTCTGGGAAGCCCGTCTTCAAGGGCGTAGTCAATGCATTTTTTTGCAGTCTCCCCGTCTATCAGCGGGGCGGAGAATGCGTATACATATTCGTTTGTTTCATTGCCGTAGATGGGAATGTTTTTGGAGAGCCAGTATTTCTCTCCCCTCTGGAAATATTCTCCGAGAAAAACCATGGGGAGCTCCGACGGCAAGCCTTCTTTATATATGTTATAATAAGCGGTGTAGGAGTCTTCCAGAACGGAAAGGAACTCCAGCCTGTCAAACGCCATGAATACCCCCAAATGTGAACAAACTGTTACGCGGATAATATACAGCAAAAGCAGATAAATTTCAATAGTAATTTTTCATAAAGTAAAAGTCTTAATATGGACAAGATTACAGATTTGTAGTAAATTAGTACGCATGAGTTACAGATTATGCATCCCCTGCCTTTTAGGGCTTGAAGGGCCTATAAGCGACGAGCTGCGTCGGCTTAACATGAATGATGTTGCCGCTGAAAACGGCAGAGTTTATTTTTCCGGAGAGGAGCGAGAGCTTCTCAGGGCAAATGTTTGTCTGCGTATAGGCGAAAGGGTCCTTCTTGAGGTGGGCTCCTTTGAGGCCCGCAGCTTCGACGAGCTTTTTGAAAAAACGAAGGCTCTCCCCTGGGCAGACTTCATCCCTGAAGACGGAGCCTTCCCGGTTAAGGGCTACAGCCTGAATTCAACCCTCTTCTCCGTTTCAGACTGCCAGAAAATCATTAAAAAAGCGGTGGTTGAAAAGCTGAAGCTGAAGTATAAAACCTCCTGGTTCAAGGAGACCGGGCCTCTATACCAGATCCAGTTTTCCATCATGAAGGACAAGGTCTCTCTCTGCATAGACAGCTCCGGTGAAGGGCTTCATAAGCGGGGCTACCGTCCGGCTCATAACGCAGCGCCTCTGAAGGAGACCATGGCTGCCGCAATGATAAGCCTTTCTCGCTACCGGGGCAGAGAGGATTTTTGCGATCCCTTCTGCGGCAGCGGCACAATCCCCATTGAAGCGGCTCTCATTGCAAGAAACATTGCCCCCGGAATCAACCGCAGCTTCAGCTGCGAAAATTGGGAGCAGATTCCCAAATCACTCAGCGCAGAGGTTCGGGAGGAGGCCCGCTCAAAGGAATATAGGGGAGAATACAGCATAATCGGCTCAGACATTGACCCTTCTGCAATCGAAATTGCAAGGGAAAACGCCAAAAGAGCCGGGGTTGAGGATATAATCCGTTTTGAAGTTGCAGATGCTCTTAAATTCTCAAGAAAAACAGAGCAGGGAATAATAGTTACAAATCCCCCATACGGCGAAAGAATAATGGAAAAGCAGGAGGCGGAGGAGCTCTATCGGGGCTTCGGAAAAGCCTGGCTTGGCAGCGAAAACTGGAAGCTCTATCTTCTCTCCTCTCACACGGAGTTTGAAAGAACCTTCGGCAAACAGGCAGACAAAAAGCGCAAGCTCTACAACGGCATGATTAAATGCGATCTTTTCATGTATTTTAAGTGAGGTAAATTTATGAAGCATCTTTTTATTGTCAATCCCGCGGCCGGCGGCTCCAACAAGGAGGAGAAGATCCGCTCAATGCTCGTTTCCGCCTTTGCCCAACGGGAGGATGAGTTCGAAATCTATCTCACAAAGGCCCCGATGGATGCCTGCGAAGAAATAAAGCGCCGGGCTGAAGCCTGCGAGGAGCTGAGAGTTTATGCCTGCGGCGGAGACGGAACCTTTAATGAATGCGTCTGCGGGGCAGCAAATCTTAAAAATGTAAGTCTCGCCCCCTTCCCAACCGGCACCGGTAACGATTTCTGCAGGATGTTCGGAAAGGAGGCCCCTCTTTTTAAAAATCTGGAGGCCCTGCTTGAGGGCAGCATCGTCCCGATTGACCTGATTGACTGCAACGGCAGATACAGCGCAAATCTATGCTCCGTGGGCGTTGATGCAAGAATAGGTACAAATGTTCACAACTACACCTCCATACCTCTTGTCGGCGGTTCTCTTGCTTATGTGATTTCGGCAGTTGTGGAGATTTTCAAGGGCGTGAACATGCCGATGCATATAAAATGCGGAAGCTATGATGTTAACGCTCCCCATGCCCTCTGCTGCGTCTGCAACGGCAGATTTTACGGCGGCGGCTTCAACCCCTCGCTTAATGCCATGCCTAACGACGGCCTGCTTGACATTTACATTGCAAAGGGCATGAGTCTCCCCCACCTGGCAACCGCCATTGGAAAATACTCCACCGGCAGAAGCGACGAAGTTCCGGAGCTCGTTACTCATCTCAGCGGAACCGAGCTCTCCATTGAGCTTGAAAAGCCCACTGTTGTAAATATTGACGGAGAAGCAATTTATTCAGACAAAATCATTATGAAGCTCATCCCCGGAGCTTTAAATCTGATTGTTCCGAAGGGAATCACCTTCTTCGATTAAATTAAGCGGGCCCGGAGAAATCCGGGCCCTCGTTTGTTTTCACATATTAACAACATTAACCGGCTTTCCCTCAAGGAAGGCTTTAAGATTTTCTGCGCTGCAGTCCATAATTCTCTGCCTTGCCTCCTTCGGGGCCCAGCTTATGTGGGGCGTGATGAGGCAGTTTTTTGCGCCAAGCAACGGATTGTCTCTCTTTATGGGCTCAGTTGAAACAACATCGAGCCCTGCGGCATAGACCTTTCCGGAGTTGAGGGCATCTGCCAGATCTTGCTCAACAACAAGCCCTCCCCGGCTGTTGTTGATTATTATTACCCCATCCTTCATTTTTTCAATATTCTCTCTGTTTATTATTCCCTGAGTTTCCGGGAAAAGGGGGCAGTGCAGCGCAATAACATCAGATTCAGCAAAGAGCCTTTCAAGCTCAACATATTCAGCAATTTCTCTCCCCGCCTCAGTCGGCCTGCTTCCGGAGGCCAGGATTTTCATTCCCATAGCCTTGGCGATCCTTCCCGTTGTCTGCCCTATTCTGCCGAAACCTATTATGCCCATTGTTTTTCCGGCGAGCTCAATGAGCGGGTAGTCCCAGAAGCACCAGTCCGGATTTGCTTCCCAGCGGCCGCTGTGAACAGCTTCTGAATGATGCTGCACATGATGGCAGATTTCAAGCAGCAGCGCAATTGCAAACTGACCAACGGAGGCCGTTCCGTATGCAGGAACATTTGAAACGGGAATTCCCTTTTCTGCTGCATATTTATAATCCACAATATTATAGCCGGTGGCCAAAACCGAGATGAATTTAAGCCCGGGGCAGGCATCTATTGTTTCTTTTGAAACAGGGCATTTATTGGTGAAAACAATTTCAGCGTCGCCTATGCGCCGGATTATCTCTTCATTTTCATATGGGGTCCTGTCATAAACGGTCAGCTCGCCGAGCTTTTCAAGCTCTGCCCAGCTCAGGTCCCCCGGGTTTTCCGTAAACCCGTCAAGCACGACAATTTTCATTTTGAATTAAATCCTATTTTGCAAGGATTATTGCAGTGAATATAAGCGCGCCTGCAGCAAGCAGGAGTATTCCGCCCCAGAGCCCCGGCTTCTTCACCTTCACCGGGCATATATAGCAGAAGCCCAGCCCTGCAAGCATTGCGGTGAATACATATGGGAAGCTTTCTCCCAGCAGGCTTCGGAAAATCATGAGCAGCGGCACAAAAATTGCCGAAGCAGTTATGGGAAGGCCCATGTAGCTCTTTCGGTTTGTGCTTTCGGTCTGCTGCCTGGTTTCTTCCATGACATTGAAATATCCAAGCCGGATTACGCCTGTGAGCACGAAAAGCGCAGCAATCACAAGCTGCCAAGCAGCTGTTGCCCCCACAGAGAAGGATATCATCGCCGGCAGAACTCCGAAGCACACCACATCGCACAGCGAGTCGATCTGGATGCCGAAGCGCTTTTCCTCGTCTGTTCTGTCTTTTTTCGTGCGGGCAATCTTTCCGTCGAACATGTCGCAAAAGCCGGAGAGCAGGAGGCAGATTGTTGCCGCCTTAGGGTTTCCCCCAAAGGCAAAAAACATTCCGCTTACTGCCGAAACGAGCCCCACATAGGTGAGATAAACTGTGTAATTATAGAAGCCAAGCAAGAAAGTTCACTCCCAGTTAACATTTTTGTCTATTCTAACACAAAAAAGAAGGCGGCGCAATGCCGCCTTCTATATGTTTTTGAGAATTTCAGATTAATACATGCCCATGTCAGGTGAAGGAGCTGCCATGGGAGGATTCTTCTCGGGAATGTCTGTTACAAGAGATTCTGTTGTGAGAACCATGGACGCAACAGAGGCTGCGTTTTCAAGAGCGCTGCGGCATACCTTTGTCGGGTCGACAATGCCGAGTGCAAGCATATCGCCATAGGTGTCGTTCGCTGCATCGTAGCCGAAGCTTGCGTCTTTGCTCTCATAAACTGTGTTGAGAACAACTGCGCCTTCAACTCCTGCGTTAAAAGCAATCTGCATAACAGGAGCCTTCAGAGCTTTTACAACGATTGAAGCGCCGGTCTTCTCGTCTCCCTCGAGGGTGGCAACAAGCTTTTCCGCTGCCTTTGCAGCAACAACATATGCAGAACCGCCGCCGGGAACAATTCCTTCTGCAACTGCAGCACGGGTTGCGTTGAGCGCGTCTTCAATGCGGAGCTTCTTCTCCTTCATCTCTGTTTCGGTTGCTGCGCCAACCTTTATAACCGCAACACCGCCGGAGAGCTTTGCAAGACGCTCCTGGAGCTTTTCACGGTCGTAATCGGAGGTGGTGAGCTCAAGCTGATGATCAATCTGGGCTGCGCGCGCTCTTATTTCAAAGGGATCGCCTGCGCCGTCAACAATAACGGTGTTCTCCTTTGTGACCTTAACCTGGTGAGCCTGACCAAGCATTGAAATGTTGGCATCCTTAAGCTCCATGCCCAGCTCTGTGGAAATAACCTGGCCGCCGGTGAGAGTTGCAATGTCCTGAAGCATTTCCTTGCGTCTGTCACCAAAGCCGGGGGCCTTTACGCAAACGCAGTTGAAGGTTCCGCGGAGCTTGTTGAGAACTATTGTTGCAAGAGCCTCGCCCTCAACATCTTCAGCAACGATTAAGAGCTTTCTGCCTGCCTTAACTATTTCTTCAAGGACCGGGAGAATTTCCTGGATATTGGAAATCTTCTTGTCTGTTATGAGGATGAGAGGATCGTCAAGGACGGCTTCCATCTTGTCTGTGTCTGTTACCATGTAGGGGGAGAGGTAGCCTCTGTCAAACTGCATGCCTTCAACAACCTCGCTGTAGGTCTCTGCGGTCTTGCTCTCTTCAATGGTGATAACTCCGTTCTGGGAAACCTTTTCCATTGCATCTGCAATGAGGGAGCCTATGAGCTCGTCGCCGGAGGAGATTGTGCCTACGCGGGCAATGTCTTTCGAGCCGGAAACAGGAACGGAAACCTCTTTAATTCCTTCAACTGCTGCTGCAGCTGCCTTCTGGATGCCCTTTTTCATAACCATGGGATTTGCGCCGGCTGCAAGATTTTTCAGTCCGTCGTTTATCATGGCCTGGGCAAGGACGGTGGCTGTGGTGGTGCCGTCACCGGCGACATCGTTTGTCTTTGTGGAAACCTCTTTGATGAGGGAGCTGCCCATGTTCTCAAACGGATCTTCAAGCTCGATTTCCTTTGCAATTGTCACACCGTCGTTGGTGATGAGGGGAGTGCCGTATTTCTTGTCAAGCACGACATTGCGCCCCTTGGGGCCGAGGGTGATTTTCACTGTGTCTGCCAGCTGGTTGACGCCGCGCTCAATAGCCTTGCGGGCCTCTTCACCGTATATAATCTGTTTTGCCATTTTATTTTGCTTCCTTTCTTTTACTCAATAATTGCAAGGATATCGCCCTGCTTGACGATTGTGTATTCAACGTCCTCAAGCTTAACCTTGCTGCCGCTGTATTTGCCGACAAGAACCTTGTCTCCTGCTTTGACGGTCATAACAACTTCGTTTCCGTCTATAATTCCGCCGGGGCCAACTTCAACCACATTGTACATCTCAGGCTTTTCCTGAGCTGCTGATGTGAGGAAAATGCCGCCTGCAGTTCTCTCTTCGGCCTCGTCCTGCTTTAGGACGACACGGTCTGCCAAGGGTTTTAACTTCATTTATATTTACCTCCAAAATTTATTAACGCTCTAATGGTTTAGCACTCCTAAACCTCGAGTGCTAATATACCACATTTCACAGAAAAATCAATACCCTTTTTATTGCTTTTTTGTTAATTGTCTCTTATTATATGAGTTATGAAAGAAACAACTCTATGTTACATTGAAAATTCCGGAAATTACCTCATGCTTCATCGGGGAAAAAAGGAAGCCGATGCCAACAAAAACAAGTGGATCGGCATAGGCGGAAAGCTTGAAAAGGGCGAAAGCCCTGAAATGTGCCTTTTGAGAGAGGTTCGGGAGGAAACCGGCATTATTCTTGAAGCCTTTGAATACCGGGGCGTGATTGACTTTCAGTCTGATTTGTGGGAGGAGGAGCTCATGCATCTCTACACTGCTCCCCTGCCTGCCGTTTCTCCTGACGCTGTTCTTGAATTCCCCTGCAGCGAGGGAAGGCTTGAATGGGTTAAGAAAGAAAAGGTTCCTGAGCTTCCCATCTGGGAGGGAGACAGGATATTTCTCAATCTGCTGCTTGAAGATGCGCCCTTTTTCCGTCTGGCACTGCGCTATGAGGGGGAAAAGCTGCGGGAGACCCAGCTGGAAAAATTCCAAAAGGAATAAAATGCTTAAAAAAAGGGAGCGCATCAGCGCTCCGTTTTAATTTTATCATCTCTGGACTCTTGCGTTGCCTGCATAAACGTCCCAAACCTGTTTTTCGTCTGCAGGCTCTGCATAATCGTTAAGGCTTGAAGCCGCAAGTACGCCGCAGGCCCAGCCGAACTGCAGCCATTTCTCGCATTCCCAGCCTTTAACAACGCCATAGAGCAGGCCGCCTGTGAAGCCGTCTCCTCCGCCTATTCTGTCAAGAACGGGGATTTCCCTGGGCTCTTCAACAAACCACTGCCCGTCGGCAAACATAATTGCGCCCCAGAGATGCTCATTAGCCGAAATAACCTGCCTCAGCGTTGTTGCATAGGCAAGAGCATTGGGATATTTGCTCCGCACCTCTCCGATCATTCCCTTGAAGCCTTCAATCTTGGAAGCAAGGTCCTTGCCGCCGGTTTCAGGCCCGGTAAAGCCGAGACAGAGCTGAAAGTCCTCCTCGTTGCCAACAAGGATATCTGCAAGAGAGGCAATTCTGTCAAAGGCGCAGCGCAGCTCTTCCTCTCTGCCCTTCCAGAAGGTTGCCCTGTAGTTAAGGTCGAAGGAGACAAGGGTTCCGTTTTTCTTTGCGCACTCCGCAAGAGCAACGCAGGCTTCGGTTGTTTCCGGGCTCATCGCTGCAATCAGGCCGGAAATGTGGAGAATGCCAACACCATCCTCGGCAAAAATCTTTTCAGTGTCGAAATCATCAATTGAAAGGGTCCGCCCAACTTCTCCTGCTCTGTCGTTCCAGACTCTCGGGGCTCTCAGACCAAAGCCGGAATCTGCAATGTTAAACTGGTGACGGAAGCCCCAGGGACCGCCCTGAGGGACCTCTGCCCCGGCGTAGTCTATTCCTCTTGCCTTCAGCTGCCTTTTAATGAAAAGCGCAATGGGGCTGCCTTCAACAAATTTTGTCAGCGCAAGGCAGGGCAGACCAAGACTTGAAGAAACATTCAGAACATTTGTCTCAGCGGAGGTTGCCTGCATATAAAAGCAGTTGGAATTGTGAATTGCCATCCTGTCCTCCGCGGTTATTCTAACTCCCATGCTGGTGGGGCAGGCCAGAGCGTATCTGCAGTTGTTTCTCAGCTTCATAACAAAAACCTCATAATTTTAAATTTTGATTGTTGTTTTGATTATACTCAACGAAATACTCAATAGTAATTGAAAAACTTGCTTGAATTATTGTAAATCTTGCGATACACTGTAATCCGTATTGAGTTTTTACCTTTGGAGATGTTTAAATGAGAGTGAAAAGCCAGAGCTTCCAGTCCCGGCAGACAATGAAGGGCGAAACCTTTGAAATTTTCAGCTATAAAGAGCCCCGTAAGGACGTTATCCCCCTTCATCATCACGATTTCTACGAGGTGTATTTCTATCTCAGCGGTAATGTTCAGTTCATGGTTGAGAGCAGAACCTTTTCCCTCCAGCCGGGGGACATACTCCTTGTCAGCCCGAGCGAGCTGCACAGAGCTGTTGTTTCCCCTGATGCCAGCGACGAAAGAATTGTGCTCTGGATAGACAGAAGGTTTCTTCAGGGTCTTCATGAGCCCGGCGAAAACCTTACAGCCTGCTTTGAAAAAGGGCTGAATCTGCTGCGCCCATCGCCTATTGAAAGGGCAAATGTTCTTAACATTGCAAATGAACTTGTCAGCGAATACTACGGCGCCGATTACTGCTCCGAGCTTGCGGCTCTTGCTCTTTTCATAAGGCTTATGGTTGAAATAAACAGGATTGCGGCCGCAAAAACCTATGCCGGAGCCGATAACCGCGGCGCCCATGAGCTTGCCGGAAGAATTCTTTCCTACATAGGCGAGCACTACGCAGAAGACATTTCTCTTGATTCTCTTTCCGCAAAATTTTTTGTCAGCAAATATCACCTTTCCCACGAATTCAGCGCTGCCGTGGGAACCAGCATACACAAATATGTGGTTATGAAGCGGCTGGTCTCCGCACGGCAGCTCATACTTGACGGAATGAGCCCCGGAGAGGCCTGTCACGAATGCGGCTACAGAGACTATTCCAATTTTTACAGAGCTTATCTGGCCTACTACGGCACAAATCCTGGAGCCCTTGAAACCCAAGTTTAAATTTTATATATTCACATAAAAAGGAGATTGCCATGAAGGAATTTATGAACAGGGATTTTCTGCTTGAAAGCGAAACCGCAAAGCATCTGTTTCACGATTATGCCGAAAATCTCCCCCTGGTTGATTACCATTGCCACATTTCCCCTCGTGAAATCTATGAAAACCGCCGTTTCAATAATCTTGCAGAGGTTTGGCTTGGAGGGGAGAACCCGGACGGCAGCTATTTTGGAGACCATTACAAGTGGCGTCTCATGCGCTCAAACGGAGTGAGCGAGAACTGCATAACCGGCTCTGCTGACAATAAGGAAAGAATCAAAAAATTTGCAGAGTCTCTGGAAATGGCAATAGGCAACCCCATGTATCATTGGACAAATCTTGAACTCCAAAAATTCTTCGGCGAAAACGAGCCTCTAACCCCCGAAAATTCCGACGAAATATATGACCGCTGCGAAAAGAAGCTCCGGGAGGACGATGCGCTCACTGCCAGGGGGCTCATCCTTCAGAGCAATGTGGCCTTCATAGGCACAACCGACGACCCAACCGACTCCCTCGAATGGCACATAAAGCTCAGGGAAGACAAGTCCTTCCCTGTAAAGGTCTGTCCCTCCTTCCGGCCCGACAAGGCAATAAACATAAGCAAGCCCGGCTTTACCGCCTACATTGAAAAGCTTGCGGCCTCTGCAGGAATGGAAAAAATAGAAACCCTTTCCGCCCTGAAGGAGGCTCTCAGAAGCAGGCTTGAATTCTTTGTTTCTCTGGGCTGCCGCGCCAGCGACCACGGCCTTGACTACATCCCCTTCCGGGAGCACACCGAAGCCGAGGCCGAAGCCGCCTTCGAAAAGGCTCTTTCCGGCAGCAGTCTGACTCTTGAGGAGGCCGAAAAATACCAGACCTGCATCCTTCTCTTCCTGGGCAGAGAATACAGCAGACTCAATGTTGCAATGCAGCTGCATTACTCCTGCCTCAGAAACATGAATCAGCGCATGTATGAAAAAATGGGGCCGGATACCGGCTTCGACATGATCTCCCAGAACACCTGCGGAGGAAGCGTTGCCCAACTGCTCTCCGCCCTTGATTTCACCGGGGAATGCCCCAAAACCATTCTCTACTCACTCAACCCTGCAGACAATCAGCAGCTTGACACCATATTGGGCTGCTTCCAGTCAGATGAAATACCCGGCAAGCTTCAGCACGGCTCCGCCTGGTGGTTTAACGACACAAAGTCAGGAATGGAGGAGCAGCTCAAGAGCCTTGCAAATCTGAGCCTGCTGGGCAACTTTGTCGGCATGCTGACAGACTCCCGCTCCTTCCTCTCCTATGCGCGCCACGATTACTTCCGCCGCATACTCTGCAATGTAATAGGTCAGTGGGTGGAAAACGGAGAATATCCCAACAATGAAGCCTCCCTCAAGAAGATTGTTCAGGGCATATGCTACTATAACGCAGCAAGATATTTCGGAATATAACAGAAAAGGCAGGTAAGAAAAATGAAGCTCAGTCTCGAAGGCTTAAAAATGAGCGGTTGGGAAAAGGCAGATGTGGCCCTTCCCCAATTCGATGTTGAAAAAATGGCAGAAGAAACCCGCAAAGCCCCCATTTGGGTTCATTTCGGGGCAGGAAATATTTTCCGCGGCTACATAGCAAACCTCCAGAACAGGCTGCTAAACAGCGGTCTTGCGGAAAAAGGGATAATCGCGGTGGACTCCTCCGACGGAGATCAGATTGTGAAGGTCTACAATCCCTTCAATAATCTCACTCTCCTTGTCTCCCTCTATGCAGACGGCTCTGCAAAAAAAGAGGTTGTTGCCTCCGTTGCCGAGGCCCTGCATGCAGACTGGTCAAAGCCCGCCTCCCTTGAAAGGCTAAAGGAGATTTTCGTCTGCCCTGAGCTGCAGCTCTGCAGCTTCACCATAACAGAAAAGGGCTATGCCGTGAAAAATGTTGAAGCCGAAAGCCTTGAAGCACCGGTCACGGTTATGGGAAAGGTCACCGCTCTCCTCTATGAGCGTTTCAAGGCAGGCAGCCTGCCCATAGCTGTTGTCAGCATGGACAACTGCAGCCACAACGGGGAAATTCTCAAGAACTCCGTTCTCTCAATTGCCCGCTCCTGGCTTGCAAAAGGTCTCGTGGAGCAGGCCTTCCTCGACTATCTTGAAGATGAGTCAGTTGTGAGCTTCCCCTGGAGCATGATAGACAAAATAACTCCCAGACCAAACGACGGCATTGCCGCTCAGCTCGGAGAACTGGGTATCGAGGAAATGGCCATCATTCCCAGAGCAAAGGGCGCTCCGGTTGCCCCCTTTGTAAACTGCGAGTCCTCCGAATATCTTGTTATAGAAGACCGGTTCCCCAACGGCAGACCTGCCCTTGAAAAGGCCGGCGTGTATATGACCGACAGGGAAACCGTCAACAAAACCGAGCGCATGAAGGTCACAACCTGTCTCAATCCGCTCCATACTGCCCTTGCGGTCCTTGGCTGCATGCTTGGGTACGACCGGATCTACAAGGAAATGCAGGATGAAGACCTCAGGTCCCTCGTTGAGCGCATAGGCTATGTTGAAGGCCTGCCCGTTGTAACCGACCCCGGCATAATAAAGCCTGTGGATTTCCTCAATGAGGTTGTAAAAGAGCGCCTCCCCAACCCCTATATTCCCGACATGCCCCAGCGCATAGCCTGCGACACCTCCCACAAGGTTCCTGTTCGTTTTGGCGAAACAATAAAGTCCTATCTGGCCTCCGAAGCTCTTGATGAAGGCGAACTGAAGGCCATCCCCTTTGCCATCGCTGCCTGGCTGCGCTATCTCAGCGCCGTAGACGATGAAGGAAAGGAATTCACCCTCAGCGACGATCCCAGGATCCCCGAGCTGCAGGAAAAGCTGAAGGACGGAATCGACGCTGTTCTCTGCGACCCAAGCATTTTCGGCGCAGACCTGACTGAAACAGCCCTCTGCCAAACCATTCATGCCTACTATGAAAAGCTGCAGCAGGGTCCCGGCTCCGTGCGCAGGACTCTCCACGAGGTGGTCTCCCAATGAAGGACATCTATAGAATCGCTTTCTCCAGCCTGGGCCTGACAGACGAGGAAATACGCTCTGCTCTTCTTGAATCCCTTGCCGGAAGATGCGTTAAAAAGGCCCTGATTATCCCCCCTGATTTCACCCGCTATCATTCCAATGCCGGCTTCATCTCCAACGTATATTACCATGAGCTCACAAAGCTGGGCGCCGAGGTTGATGTTATGCCTGCACTGGGGACCCATGCGCCCATGACCAAGGAGCAGTTCTCCGCAATGTACGGAGACATTCCCTTTGAAAAAGTCATTGTTCACGACTGGCGAAATGATGTTATGAAAATCGGCGAGGTGCCTGCCGACTATATTTCCGAGATCACAGAAGGTCTTTGGCAGGACAGTGTGAGCGTTGAGGTTAATCACCGTCTCATAGACGGGGGCTACGATCTCATAATCTCTCCCGGTCAGGTTGTGCCCCATGAGGTCATCGGCATGAGCAACCATGCCAAAAATCTCTTTGTGGGAACCGGCGGAGCCGACATGATCAACAAGTCCCACATGATAGGCGCTGTCTACGGTATGGAGCGCATGATGGGCCGTGACAACACTCCCGTCAGAAAAATATTTGACTATGGCATGGAGCATTTTCTCTCCTCTCTGCCTATCCTCTTTGCCCTGACCGTAACAACCGCTCCCGGCGGCGAGATCAGGACCCACGGTCTCTTTCTCGGTGAGGGCAGAGACTGTCTCACAAATGCCGTCAAGCTGGCTCAGGAAAAGAATATCGACTTTGTCCCAACCGGCATCAAAAAATGCGTTGTATACCTTGATCCCTCCGAATTCAAGAGCACCTGGCTTGGAAACAAGGCCGTTTACAGAACCCGCATGGCCATGGCCGACGGCGGTGAGCTCATCATCCTTGCTCCCGGTGTTGAAAAATTCGGAGAGGATGAGCAGTGTGATGCGCTCATAAGAAAATATGGCTATAAGGGCCGCCTCCGCACCCTGGAGGAGTTTAAAAAGAGCGAAAACGAAGACCTCCGAGCCAACATGGGAGCCGCTGCCCATCTTATCCACGGCTCCTCAGACGGTCGCTTTTCCGTTACCTATGCCGTAAAAGAAATCTCTCAGCAGGAAATAGCCTCCGTGGGCTTTACTCCCGCAGATTTCAGCGAAGCCGCAAAGCTCTACAATCCCGAAGCTCTGAGCTACGGCTTTAACACCCTTCCCAACGGGGAAGAAATTTATTACATACCAAATCCGGCCCTGGGCCTTTGGATAAACCGTGAAAAATTTGAAAACGAATAAGGAGAACCCATGAAAGAACAGATAATCCGTTTCATAGAAGGCGGCTTTCAGGATTTTGAGGGCTGCGGAGTATATCCCCAATCTCTCCACAGCAGCGATGGCTGCCCCTGCTTTGCAGCTGACTTCGGCAGCAGAGATGTGATTGTTGCAACCTCCTGCTACGGCTTTGAAGGCGAAAGCTTTGAAGCTGCCGGCCAAAGCTGGACCGTTGCCGAGCAGACCCATCACACTGCAAATATTCTCCGGGAGGAATTCCCTTTTACCGCTCCCTGCTCCGTCCTTAAAAAGGACAAAACTGCCGGCGTTGGCGACCGTCTCGGAATTGCTGCCCCCGGTCACATCAGAGTTTTTGAGCGCTTCGATGCCTATCCCATCCTTGCCCAGCAATCAATCAGAGAGCTCAATCTCACAGGGCGCAGCTTCGAAGAGGTTCTCGACTGCGCAACCTTCGCTGTTTTCCGCGAAAACTTCACAAAGGGCTTCGGAGCCGACGGTGACCATCTCAAAACCCCCGAAGAGGTGGAATATGCCATCTCCTGCGGCTATACCATGATAACTCTTGACTGCTCCGAGCACATAAGAAACGATGTGACCTCCATGACCTTTCAGCAGGTCAAAGCAGAATACGAGCCCTGCCCCGCCCTTGAAGAGAAATATCTGGGCAAAACCTTCAAAATAGAGGGCGCAGAAATCTCCTTCGATGAGGAGAGCTTCATGAGAATGTCTCTCATCTACAATGATGCCATTGATTTTGCCGCCGGAATATACAGCAAGTATTTTGCCGGCAAGGAGGACTCCCTTGATTTCGAGGTGTCCATTGATGAAACAGCCACTCCCACTGCTCCCGCCCAGCATTTCTATGTTGCAAAGGAGCTCACAGACCGTGGAGTTGTGCCTGCAACAATTGCTCCCCGCTTCTGCGGCGAATTCCAGAAGGGCATTGACTACATAGGAGACCTTGCTCAGTTTGAAGAGGAGTTCAAAATCCATGCAGCCATTGCAAAAAGCTTCGGCTACAAAATAAGTGTTCACTCCGGGTCAGACAAGTTTTCCGTCTTCCCCATTATAGCTAAGCACTGCGGCGGCCGTTTCCATCTTAAAACCGCCGGAACCAACTGGCTTGAGGCCATGAAGATAATCGCTGAATGCAACCCTGCGCTCTACAGGGAAATTCATGCCTTCGCCCTCAACACCGCCTTTGATCAGGCCCGCAAATACTATCATGTCACAACCGACCTGACGAAGATTCCCTCCCTGGATTCTCTTTCGGATGACCAGCTTCCCGAGCTCTTCAAAAACAACGATTCCCGCCAGCTCATCCATATAACCTACGGCCTCATCCTCACAGACGAGCGCTTCCGCAAGCCCCTTTATGACTGTTGGCGTGAGCACAGAGAGGAATATGCCTGCGCAATAGATGAGCACATCGGCAAGCATCTTGAGCTTATAGGTGCCTGAATGTACACTGAGAACAGAACAGTCCCCGCCCGTGACCTGGGCGGGGGAACAACAAGAAAGGTCCTCTCCCACAGTGAAAATCTCATGACTGTGGAGCTCCGTTTCGAAAAGGGTGCCGTCGGCGCGCCCCATTCCCATCCCCATGAACAGATAGGTTACATTGTCTCCGGGAAGCTGATATACAAAGAAGAGGGGGAGGCAGACAAGGTCCTCTCCTCCGGTGACACTTATTATGTTGCCCCCAACAAGGTCCACGGAGTGGAAATACTTGAGGAAACCCTTCTTCTCGATGTTTTCACCCCCATGCGCGCAGACTTTCTCTAAGCCCATGAGCGAAGACATTAGAGTTGGAATTGTGGGCTGCGGGAATGTTTCCCGCTTTCACGCTTCGGCAATAAGAGCTGCTGAGGGAGTTGCTCTTGCCGGTGCCTGCGGAAATACCCTCAGCCGCGCAGAGGCCTTCTGCCGCGAAAATGAAATACCTCTTTTTGAAAGCTTTGATGCCCTGCTCGCTTCAGAAGAAATTGATGCCGTTGCCCTCTGCACGCCCAACGGACTTCACGGCAGCCAGATTCTGAAAGCAATTGAGGCCGGCAAGCATGTTCTTGTTGAAAAGCCCATGGCTCTCACTCTTGAAGAGCTTGATGCCGTTGTTGAAGCCGCAGCTAAAAGCAGAGTTACGGTTTCTTCTGTCTGCCAGCACCGCTTTACAGACGAGGCTCAGGCCATAAAGCTGGCAATTGACAGCGGTGAGCTTGGAAAAATCGTACTTGCCTCCTTGAGCATGCGCTTTTTCAGAAGCCAGGAATATTACGACTCTGCCCCCTGGCGGGGCTCCTTCAAGGAAGGTGGAGGCGGTGTGCTCATGAATCAGGGAATTCACGGAATCGATCTCATGTGCTACCTTCTCGGCAAGCCTGTTCAGGTCTGCGGCTATGCAGGGGCAAGGCTGCGCTCTATCCAGGTTGAAGACACAGCTGCCGGTGCTGTCCTCTTTGAAAGCGGCGCAATGGCAACCGTTGATGCAACCGTCTGCGCCTCCCCCGCCTTTTCCCAGAAGCTCTTCATAAGCGGGGAAAAGGGAACTATCCTCCTCGATGAAGACGAAATAAAGCTCTGGACTCTTCCCTCGCCCTGTCCGGTGCCTCCCCGGGGGGAAGACGGTTTCTCCTCCGCCTTCAGCCCCACAGAGATAAATCCCGCCTTCCATGCCCGCCAGTATGAAGACTTCGCCCGTGCCATAAAAAACGGAACGCCTCCTCTCATAGATGCCCACCAGGGCCGCCTCCCCGTTGAGCTTATCCTCGGCCTCTATCAAAGCTCAAAAGAGGGAAGACCCATAAATATAAGATAAAACCGCCTTTCGGCGGTTTTATTAGTTTGCAAACTGCTTTGCCTGCTCGGGTGTTATTATGCCGGCAGAAAGCATTTGTTCAAGTA
>R05__coassemble_300_pt1 | contig 25951 bp, 30 predicted proteins | sample R05__metabat2_low_PE_015 | metagenome-assembled genome bin R05 | reverse complement strand
TACGGCCTTCCGGAAGGGGAGACCATGCTCCACATAATGGGTCAGCCCCAGGAGTCAAGGCATATCTTCATGCAGAATTTTGAAGCCGTTATTTCTCCCTCCTGGTCTGTTCACTGCGGCTGCGGCACCTCGAACTACACCTTTATCTGGGCAATGGGCGGAGAAAACCAGGCTTTCGACGACATGGATAACATTACCCCGTCAGACCTTAAGTAAACTTTTATTGCGCAGCTTCGCCCAAACGGAGCTGCGTAAGCTATGATTAAAATTAAAGGAGATATAAATTATGACTGTAAGTGAAAGACTTGCTGCCTGCGGCGTTGTTCCTGTAGTTGTTCTTGAAGACGCATCTCAGGCTGTGCCCACGGCTAAAGCAATGCTTGAAGGCGGAATAGACGTTATGGAAATAACCTTCCGCACCGCTGCTGCGGCAGACAGCATCCGCGCAGTGAGCCGGGAATGCCCCGATATGCTGGTTGGAGCAGGAACCGTTATAACCCTTGAGCAGTGCAAGCTTGCAATTGAATGCGGAGCAAAATTCATCGTTTCCCCCGGCTATGATGAAGATGTGGTTGACTACTGCCTTGCAAACGGCATCACTCCCACTCCCGGCTGCGTAACTCCCACCGAGATAACCGCTGCTCTTAAAAAGGGCCTGAAGGTTCTCAAATTCTTCCCCGCAAATATCTACGGCGGCCTGGATGCAATCAAGGCCCTTGCCGGTCCCTTTGCCTCAACCGGAGTAAAATTTATCCCCACCGGCGGCGTGAACCAGAAAAACCTGGCCGAGTTCATCGTTTCCCCCCACATTCATGCGGTCGGAGGCAGCTGGATTTGCCCGAAGAAGGAAATTGCAGCAGGAAATTATGCCAAGATAACCGAGCTTTGCAAAGAGGCGAGAAAAGCGGTTCTGGGCTATGAGGTTTGCCATGTGGGAATTAACTGCGAGGATGCAGCTGCCTCCCTTGCAGTAACAAAGGAGTTCGGAGAGGCCTTCAACTTCAGCGTTAAAGAGGGGAATTCCTCCAACTTCTCAGGAGACGGAATCGAAGTTATGAAGAAGATGTATCTCGGCAAAAACGGTCACCTTGCCATCTGGACAAACAAGTCGGAAGCAGCCCTTGTTGACCTTGCAAAGAAGGGCTACACCTTCAATAACGACACCGTTAAAACTCAGAACGGCCGTGTAACCGTTGTCTACCTTAACGAAGAAATCGGCGGCTTTGCCGTTCATCTTAAACAGAGATAATAAGGAGAATTTAAAATGAAATTTCTTACATTCGGCGAAATTATGCTCCGTCTCAAGGCTCCCGGCCAGGAGAGATTTTTCCAGAGCCCCATGCTTGAGGCAACCTTCGGCGGCGGCGAGGCTAATGTTGCAGTTTCTCTTGCAAACTACGGCCTTGATGCAGGCTTCCTTACTGTCCTGCCCGAAAATCCCATTGCAGACGAGTGCGTGAAGGAGCTGCGCCGCTTCGGTGTTGACACAACCAGAATACTTCGCGGAAAGGGCCGCATGGGTATATACTACCTTGAGGGCGGCGCAAACCAGCTCCCCAGCAAGGTTGTTTATGACCGCGCATATTCTGCAATTGCCCTTGCAAAGCCCGGTGACATCGATTGGGACAAGGCCTTCGAAGGCGTTGAATGGTTCCACATAACCGGAATCACCCCCGCAATCTCAGAGACTGCAATGGAGCTTTCAATTGAGTCTGTGAAAGAGGCGAAGAAGAGGGGCATAACCGTTTCCTGCGACCTTAACTTCCGCAAGAATCTCTGGAAATACGGCAAAAAGGCCGCAGAGGTCATGCGCGAAATTGCAAAATATGTTGATGTTGCCATAGCCAACGAAGAAGATGTTCAGAAATCTCTGGAGATCACAACCGATGTTGTTGTTGAATCCGGTGAGCTTGACAGAACAAAATATCAGGCCCTTGGAAACAAGGTTCTTGCAGCCTATCCCGAGATGAAGATGATTGCCATAACTCTCAGAGAGAGCCACAGCGCAGATCACAACGGCTGGGCAGCCTGCCTGAACGACGGGGAAAACTTCTATGTTTCAAAGAAATATGAGATTCGCGACATAGTAGACCGCGTTGGCGGGGGAGACAGCTTTGCCGGCGGCCTTATCTACGGTCTCAACACATATGAAGACAAGCAGAAGGCTCTTGAGTTTGCAGTTGCAGCCTCCTGCCTGAAGCACAGCATCATAGGCGACTTTAACAGAGTCGGAGTTTCCGATGTGGAAAAGCTTATGGGCGGCGACGGAACAGGCCGCGTCCAGAGATAATAATCGCAGAACTGCGAAGGAAGGAAAAATAAATGAAAGCAGCAGTACTTCATAATTGGTTTGATCTTCAGCTTGATGACATTCCCGTTCCTGTTCCCAATGAAAATGAGGCGCTCATAAAGGTTAAGCTGGCGGGCGTATGCGGCTCCGACATAACCGTTTACAAAGGAAAGCACATGACTGCCACGGTTCCCACTGTTCTCAGCCATGAAATTTTGGGAACAATCGAGACCCTGCCGGAAAATTACACCGGTCCCTTCAAGCTTGGTCAGAGAGTTCTCATGAATCCCATCATCTCCTGCGGTGAATGCTCTGCCTGCAGAAGAGGGCTTCCCCATGTCTGCGAAAATCTGAAGCTTCTCGGCATTCATGTTGACGGCGGCTTTGCCGAATACACAAAGGTAGCAGTTGACAAGCTGGTTGCTCTCGATGAAGACATTCCCGATGATGTTGCAATCCTCGGCGAGCGCTTTGCTGTTGGCGCCCATGTGATGGTGAATTCCGATGTTCAGAAGGGTGATAAAATCTTCATTTCCGGCGGCGCAACCGTTGGGCTCTACATTGCAATTTTTGCAAAGGCAGCAGGTGCAGAAAGAGTAATAATTTCCGAGATTAACGAACGCCGCAGGCAGTTTGTTGAATCCATGGGAATTGAAACCATCAATCCCACCGAAACAGATGCTTTAGACCTCATGAAAGAGGTTACCGGCGGCGGCGGGTTCGACATTGTCTATGACACCTCCGGAGCTCCCTCCTGCATCCTCCAGATGCCCGACCTCTGCCGCTGCGGAGGAAAGCTGCTCTCCCTGGGTCTCTCCGGAGATGCCTATCCCTTTATAATCGGAAAGGTTTCCTTCAAGGAAATCAAGCTTATCGGCAACCGTCTCTACTCCCAGGAGGACTTTGAACGGGGCGTCCGCTTCGTTGAAGACAATTGGAAAGAGCTTCATCTCGACCGCATGGTGACAGACAGACTCACTCTCGGTGAAATCAACAGAGCAATCGAGATGATGATCAACGGCGAAAATATCTGCAAGATTATAATAGATACCAACAAATTCTGAGAAAAAACAGTTGACTTTGCCCAAGCAGGGGAGTATACTACTAAAGCCGCGTTGAAGAGGCATGAAGAGATTCTTTGAATCCGCCTCAAGAGCGAGTCCGTAAAAGAAGGAGGAAGTCTTAATGAAACATGCAATAATCTTAACAGGCGGAAAGCAATACCGTGTTGCTGAGGGTGATGTGATCTATGTAGAAAAGCTCTGCAATGAAGCAGGCTCCGCTCTCACTTTTGACAAGGTCCTTGCCGTGGTCGACGGGGAGAACGCTGTTTTCGGCAGCCCCTATGTTGAGGGTGCAACCGTTTCTGCCAACCTTGTTAAAACCGGCAAAGCCAAGAAGGTCCGTGTATACAAGATGAAGCCCAAAAAAGGCTATCGCAGAACTCAGGGTCATCGTCAGCCCTACTCAAAGGTTCAGATTGAATCTATCAACGCATAATCCGCATTTGAATTTGTCTATAGGAGGAAAGCTTAATGGCACATAAAAAAGGTATGGGCTCAACCAGGAACGGCCGCGACAGTGAGTCAAAGCGTCTTGGAGCCAAGAGAGCAGACGGGCAGTTTGTTCTTGCTGGCAACATCCTTGTGAGACAGCGCGGAACAAAGATTCATCCGGGCACTAATGTCGGTAAAGGCAAGGATGACACACTTTTCGCTCTTGTTGACGGCAAGGTTCGTTTCGAGAGAATGGGCAAAGACCGCAAGAAGGTTTCTGTCTACGAAGAAATCGCCCAGTAATAAAAAAATAAAACCCGGATTTTTCCGGGTTTTTTTGATTTTTTCCGAAAGATATATTATAATACAAAAGTTATGAATAATTTTATTGATAAAACCAGAATAATCGTTAAAGCCGGAAAGGGAGGAGACGGCGCCGTTGCTTTCCACCGGGAAAAGTATGTTGCTGCCGGCGGGCCCGACGGGGGAGACGGCGGCAAGGGCGGAAGCATAATCTTCTCCGTGGATGACAATATGTCAACCCTCATGGACTTCCGCTATAAGCACAAATTTGTTGCTGCCAACGGAATGAACGGCTCCGGAAAGAAGTGCAACGGGAGAGACGGAGAGTCTCTCATAATAAAGGTCCCCAGAGGCACCGTGATAAGAGACACTGCCTCCGGCTCCATCATGCGCGACATGTCCTCCGGGGAGGACTACATAGCCGCCAAGGGCGGAAGAGGAGGCTGGGGCAACATCCATTTTGCCACGCCCACCCGCCAGGTCCCCAGATTTGCAAAGCCCGGGCTCCCGGGAGAGGAGCTTGAGCTCACCCTTGAGCTTAAGCTGCTTGCAGATGTTGGGCTTATAGGCTTTCCGAATGTCGGAAAGAGCACCCTGCTTTCCGTTGTTTCAAAGGCTCATCCCAAAATAGCCAACTATCATTTCACAACTCTTTTCCCAAACCTTGGAGTTGTTTATGTTGATGAGGGTCGTTCCTTCGTCATGGCAGACATTCCCGGGCTCATTGAAGGCGCAGCTGACGGGGCAGGCCTTGGCCACGATTTCCTCCGTCATGTAGACAGATGCCGGCTTCTTGTTCATGTTGTCGATGCCTCCGGCAGCGAGGGGAGAGACCCGGTAGACGATTTTAACAAAATCAACACCGAGCTTTCCCAATACAGCGCTGAGCTCGCCTCCAGAAAGCAGATTCTCGTTGCCAACAAATGCGATCTCATCTCTGAAGAAACTGAAGACAATTTAGCCCGCCTGAAGGCAATTGCAGAGGAAAATGACTTCCCGTTTTTTCAAATGAGCGCGGCAACCCACAGCGGCATAAGCGATTTTATTCACCGCTGCTGCAGCGTGCTTGAAACCATTCCTCCCGTTCCCGCCTTCGAGCCGGATTATATTGCTCCCGAGCCTGAGGTCGGTTCTCCAGACGAGCTTGAAATTGTCAACGATGAGGATCTCTGGAGCGTTGAAGGCCCCTGGCTCCAGCGCCTCATGCAGAACGTCAATTTTTCAGACAATGAATCCCTCATGTTTTTCGACAGAACCCTCAGAAAAGCCGGAGTATATGAAAGGCTTGAACAGCTTGGAATTAAAGACGGAGACACCGTGAGTATATACGACCTGATGTTTGAATACAGAGACTGATGAACAGCAGCAAAGTTTTTTCAAACCTTATATGGCGTTTTTTTGAAAGGGTTGGAGCAAAGCTTATTTCCGTTGTCGTTCAGCTCATACTGGCAAGGCTTCTCGCACCCGAGGTCTTCGGAACGGTTGCAATCGTAATTGTCATAACAGACATTCTTCAGGTTTTTGTTGAAAGCGGCTTCGGAACCGCCCTCATTCAGAAAAAGGATGCGGATTCTCTGGATTTTTCCTCCGTATTCTATTTCAACATTGCAGCCTGCCTCTTCCTTTATGCCCTTCTTTTCCTTTCCGCCCCCCTTCTTGCAAAATTATATTCAGACCCTCAGCTGACTGCAATTTTCAGGGCGGTGGGTCTCATTCTCATAATTTCCGGAGTGAGAAACGTTCAGCAGGCCTATGTTGCAAGAAACATGCTTTTCAAGCGCTTCTTTTTCTCCACCCTTGGGGGGACTCTTTGCGCCGCCGCAACCGGAATCCTAATGGCCCTGAAGGGCTTCGGAGTCTGGGCTTATGTGGCCCAATATCTGGCAAACAGCCTCGTGGGAACGGTTATACTCTGGCTCACTGTAGACTGGAGACCGGAAGCCGCCTTCTCCTTTGAAAGACTCAAGGGCCTTTTTTCCTACGGCTGGAAGCTGCTTGTTTCAAGCCTTCTCAACACAATAAGCGACAAGCTGCGTCCCCTAATAATCGGAATCAGATACAGCGCCTCAGACCTGGCCTTCTATAACGAGGGCATAATTTTCCCAAATCTTATTGTTGAAAATGTTAACACCTCAATAGACAGCGTGCTCCTTCCCGCCCTTTCCTCCCAGCAGGATAATGCGGAAAATGTCCGCCTCATGACGAGAAGAGCAGTCTCCGTCTCTTCCTACATTATGTGGCCCCTGATGCTGGGTCTCTTTGCCTGCGCAAGGCCCCTTGTCTCTTTAATCCTGGGGGAGAAATGGCTTCCCTGCGTTGTATACATTCAGATTTTCTGCCTTTACTATGCCCTCTTCCCCATACACACTGCAAATCTAAACGCAATTAAATCCATGGGCCGGTCAGACATTTTTCTTAAGCTTGAAATCATAAAAAAGCTTCTTGACCTGGCAGTGGTTCTTGCAACCCTTTTCATAGGCGTGAAAGCAATGGCAATAGGTCTCCTTGCAGAGGGGGTAATAAACCTTGCAATCAATTCAAAGCCCAACGCTTCTTTAATAAATTACCCTCTCCGGGAGCAGATAAAGGATATCCTGCCCTCCTTTCTCGCCGCTGCCTTCATGGCCCTTCCTGTTCTGGCAGTAAGGCTGCTTAATCTCGGAGATTTTGTGACCCTGCTAATCCAGCTCCTTTTGGGCTGCGGGCTTTATGTTGGAATTTCTCTTCTTTTCAAACTGGAGCAGTTCAGCTATGTTCTGGGAATAATAAGAAAGCTGGTTAAAAAGTGAAAGCACTCCTTGAAAAAATAAGAATATTCTCCAATCCCGACCTGGACCTTCCGGGCTTTGAAGCAAGCCTGCTGCACTGCTCCATAGTCGGCCTTGCCCTCTTGGCAGCAGCCTCAGCGGGAATTTTCAAATTTCCCGTTTCTTTGAAAAAACTCATTCTCCTTGCCTCGCTTTTTGCGGCAGCGCTTCTGCCCCTCTTTAATTACCTATATAACATAAAAAGAAAGCGTTACATCTGTGATTCCCTCCTCATCCTCCTTGCAGCCCTCTTCACTGCCTGCTCCGGAGATTTGTCGGGAGCCTCGATTTTGCTCCTTGCCTACAATCTTTTAAAGCTCTTTGAATCCTTCACAACCGCAAAGCAGAGGGAAAGAGCCGTCTCCCTCATGGATATCCTGCCTGACTATGCTCTCATACTAAACGAAGGCAGCGCCGAAAAGAGAAAACCATCAAAGGTCTGCCCCGGGGATTACATAGGCGTGAAGCAGGGTGATATAATTCCCGCAGACGGCGTAATAACCGAAGGCATCAGCTCAATAGACTATTCCCCCTTGACCCGCTCCTTCAAAAATGAGGCCGTAACAAAGGGAATGAAGGTTTATTCCGGCGGCAAAAATATCTCCGAACCCATAATAATCAAAGCAGACTGCTCCTGCAATGCCTCCTTTGCCCAAAAGATATTTGCCTCCTGTTCCTCAGCGGTGGAGCCGGAGACTGAGGAATCAAAAATTATGTCAACCGCATTCAGCTTTCTCACTCCTTTCATGCTCGCCCTTGCTCTCCTGCTGGGCCTCATCATCCCGATATTCACCAAAAATTTCTCCGTTGGTTTACATAATGCAACACTCTGCCTCCTTATAGCCTGCAGCTCAGCCTATCTCAGCTCAATTTCTGCCGCGGTTTATTCTGCCGTTGAAAAAACCGTTTCCTCAGGCTCCGTAATCAAAAGCAGCTCGGTTTTTTCAAAGCTTTCCCGCCTCAGCACCTTCATCTGCAACAAAACCTCAACCCTCACCGAGAGCGATTTCATAATTGAAGATGTGTGTCCGGAGGGCGTTTCTATAGACAATTTTCTCTCCGTTTTCACAAAGATAGAGGCAGCCTCAAAGCATCCTGCAGCCGAGGCCATGAATAAATATTGCGGTCTTGAAAAACCTGAGCCCATAGCCGGGCTGACCACAGTTGAGCTTCCGGGCAAGGGGATTGTTGCGTCTCTTTCCGGCAACTCAATTATTGCAGGGAACGCTGCCCTTCTAAACGAATATGCTGTCTCCGTTCCTGAAGCCAGGCCTCAGGGAATCCCGGTTTACATGGCAATTAACGGAAGCTACTGCGGCTATATTCTTTTTTCAAACAAGCTCAGGAGCGGTGCCTTTGACTGCTTTGAAAAGCTCAGAAAGCTCAAGGTTGGAAGCCTTGTGCTCCTCTCCTCAGATCTTCGTTCCAATGCTTCTCCAATAGGAAAGTCCCTTGGCTTCAGCACCGTGAGAGCCGAATTAAGCCCGGAGGAAAAGCTTTCCTTTGTTGAATATGTAAAGAGCAACAGCCCCGAAAGAGCCTGCACTGCCTACATGGGAAATTCAGACCTTGAGAAAATTCCCTCTGAAGCTGCTGATGTTTCCGTCTGCTGCGATGCTCTCGGAAACGAAAGCTGCCTTTCCTTTGCAGACGTTGCCATACTCGGAAGCGGCATAAGCGCCTTTCCCGAGGTTCTTAAGGCGGCAAAAAGCTGCTCCCTTTTGGGCAAAAGCTCTCTTGCAGCCCTCGCTGCGGTAAAGCTTGCCCTCATAATAATGCTTTTCATTCCAGCCTCGTCCGTAGCTGCAGCCGCTTTAATCCAGTTTCTTCCCGCCCTTGCTCTTCTTGCAGCAGCAGCCCTCTTTTTTGATAAGCTTTGAACGTCTACGATTTCGACAAAACCATATTCTACCCTGACAGCAGCGCAGCCTTTGTGCTTTTCTGCCTTAAAAAGCGGCCTCTTATTTTCCTCAGAGAGCTTCCTTCGGTTCTGAAAGAGCTTTATCTCTGGACTAAAGGAGGAAAAAAGGATGCAAAGCCTTTGAAGGAGGCGGTTTTTTCCTTTCTCCCTCTTGCCGGAGATGCAGACTCCCTTGTTGCTGCTTTTTGGGAAGAAAATATTTCGGGAATAAGGCCCTGGTATCTTGAAAAAAGAAAGCCGGACGACCTGATAATTTCCGCCTCGCCGGATTTTCTCCTCAGGCCTGTTGCCAACAGGCTGGGCTTCAGCCTCATTGCCACGGAATACTCCCTCGAAACAGGCAAAATCAAGGGAGAAAATAACTACGGGAAGCAGAAGCCAGTCAGATTCAGAGAGCTCTGTCCCAACGGGGTGATTGATGAATTTTATTCAGACTCCCTTTCCGACGCGCCCCTTGCTGCCCTTTCGAAAAAGGCGTTTCTTGTTAATAAAGACGCAATATCTCCCTGGCCGGAATAAAGGAGCTTAAATGAAAGCATACGAAACAGTTGAAATCCTGAAAAGCGTGACCGACGGCTTCATTGCCCTCATTGCCCTTTATTCCTTCTTTTCCGTCCTTTCAATCAAAGAGGGAGGGGACAGAGAGAAAAAGCTTAAGTGGTGCATATTATATGCCCTGATATCCGTCGGCTCGGTTCTGGGCTGCGTTGTTCACTGCATAAGCCCAAAGGGCAGCCTCTATCTTCTCCTCTGGGTCCCCCTTGACATAATCATGTTTGAGTCCGTTGGCCGCTTCAGCAGCCTCCTGCCTGACTGCATCGGTGCCCCAACAAAGCCCGCCCTTCTCAGGCTCTGCGAGCTTTCTGCCGGAATCCTGCTTTTTGCAGCCGTCATAGCCCTCAGATGCCTTGAAATGCACCAGGCGATTTACCCCCTTGCCGTCTACGCTCTTGCAAACGCAGTATATCTTGCCTCAGAGCTCCTTAAGGCAGGCCCCCTCAGCCGTGACATGAAAACACTTTTCCTTTTCGTCCTTCTTTCAATGCTCTCCCTTGTGGGAAAGCTTTTGAGCGAATATGCAATTGTCCTGTGCCACATTTTCATCTGCGCAATATTCTTCAGTCTTTTAAAAATCTCAAAAAAACATATCCTTGAATAATTTTACTTTATTAGTTATGCATAATGTGATATAATAAAATGAATATTTTAAATTAAATTTCATTTTCCGGAGGGAAATTATGGCAGAAACATATTTAACCAAAAAAGAGGAAAAGGGGAGCATAAACATCTCCGAAGAGGTAATTGCGGGAATAGTCCGCTCCTCTGTTGCCGAGGTTGAGGGCTTTGCCGGCTTCATAAGCGCTGCCGGCGCCGAAATAGCAGAGATGATCGGTCTCAAGGCTGTTTCAAGGGGCCTGAAAATCAAGCTTGCAGACGAAACCATAACCGTAGATGCAGTAATAACCGTATCCTACGGCTTCAACATAATAAAAGTCGCCGAGTCGGTTCAGAGCTGCATAGCCTCCGCTCTCGAAATCGGCACCGGCTTTGAAAATTCTGTAATAAATGTTCATGTTGCGGGGATAGCCTTCTGATGAAAAGAGATACTGCAAGAGAAATAGCCATACAGCTCATATATTCCTCCAGCTTCGAATGCTTTAATGAAGAGGAATTTTTCACGGAGGAAAACTTCAGCGAGCTCAGTAAAGACTGCGAAATTTATTCCGACCTTCCGGACGCAAATTCAAAGGAATACATCTGCCGTGTGCTGAAGGAGTATTCAGAGCATTCCGAGGAGATCAACGGAATTATTTCCAAATATTCAAAAGGCCGCCTCATATCCAGAATTTCCTCAACCGCCCTTGCAGCTCTCCGCTGCGCCATAACGGAAATTCTCTTCTTTGAAGACGTGCCCGTTTCCGCCTCCATAAACTCCGCCCTTGAGATAGACAAAAATTATGATGACGAAGAAACCGTTGCCTTTGTAAACGGAATCCTCGGCAGCTTTGTAAGGCAGGAGCTCAGCAGCTGATTTGAAGCCCATAACCGTTTCAGAACTTAATAACTTCATTAAAACCCGAATGGACCGTGATGAATTTCTTTCCTCTGTCTGCGTTAGAGGAGAAATTTCAAACTACAAGCTCTATCCTTCGGGCCATCACTATTTTTCCTTAAAGGACCCAGCCGGCGCATTAAAATGCGTCATGTTTGCCGGCAGCGCAAAATCCCTGAAGTTCCGCCCGGAAAACGGGAAGCAGGTCCTTGCAATGGGCCGCGTAACCGTATATCCGAGAGACGGGGTCTATCAGCTCTATGTTGAAGCAATGGCCCCCGAGGGGGAGGGAGACCTTAATGCCCGTTTTGAAAAGCTCAAGAAGAAGCTTGAAGCCGAGGGCCTTTTCTCCGAGGCCCACAAAAAGCCCCTTCCTGCCTTTCCCGGAAAAATTGCTCTCATAACCTCTCCCGTAGGCGCCGCCGTGAGAGACATGATAAGAATCCTCTCCGCCCGCTGGCCCATGACGGAAGTGCTTGTTGTGGGCGTGAGAGTTCAGGGTAGCGAAGCCCCGGGAGAAATAGCCCGGGCAATAGATTATGTAAACCAAAATAAGCTTGCCGACCTGATAATAACCGGAAGAGGAGGCGGCTCTCTTGAAGATCTCTGGGCCTTTAACGAAGAAATCGTTGCCCGGGCAATATTCAATTCCGCCATCCCTGTAATTTCCGCCGTGGGCCATGAGCCTGATGTAACCATCTCTGATTACGTGGCAGATGCCCGCGCCTCAACCCCCTCCAATGCAGCGGAAATTGCAGTTCCTGACAGGGCAAAAATGAGAGAGCTCCTCTCCTCATATTCTTCAAGGCTCAATCCCAAAAGCTTCATAGATTCTCTCCGCCAGGACTATGATTCCTGCAGAGACAGAATGATTTCCTCCCTTGAAAAGCTCCTCCTGAAAGACAGGCAGCAGCTTGCCTTCCTCAGCGCTTCTCTTGATGCAATGAGCCCCTTCAAGGTTTTGTCCCGGGGCTATGCCATTGCCTCAAAGGAGGGGCATGTCGTAACGCAGAGCAGTCAGCTTTCCTCCGGAGATCAATTTTTACTCACCCTCTCAGACGGGGAATTAAATTGCGAGGTGCTTTAATGAAATTTGAAGAAGCTTCCAAAAGGCTGAATGAAATAGTAAGAAAGCTTGAGAGGGGAGAGCTCTCTCTTGACGAATCCCTTGCCGCCTTCGAAGAGGGGGCAAAGCTGATCCGGCTCTGCAACGAAATGCTGGATAAGGCAGAGCAGAAAATAACCCTCCTCAAAGAAAACGGAGAGGAGGTTCCCTTTGAAATTGAAAACAATGGAATATAAAGAATTAATCGAAGCCCGGCTTCGGCAGCTCTGTGAAAAAATGAGCTCCGCAGCCCCGGGTCTGAAGGCTTCAATGGAATATTCCCTCATGGCAGGGGGAAAGAGGCTGCGGCCCATCCTCTGCCTTGAATTCTGCAGAGTCTGCGGGGGAGACCCTGCCTCCGCTCTCGACGCTGCCTGCGCCATTGAAATGATCCACACCTATTCCCTCATCCATGACGACCTTCCCTGCATGGACAACGATTCTCTTCGCCGCGGAAAGCCCACCAATCACATTGTCTTCGGGGAATGCACTGCAACCCTTGCAGGTGACGCGCTCCAGCCTTTGGCCTTTGAAACCATACTTTCCTCGCCCCTCTCTCCGGAAAGGGCGGCTCACTGCGCTCTCATCCTTTCCCACGCTGCCGGCTGCTCAGGAATGTGCGCCGGTCAGTGGCTCGATATGGAGGGAGAGGGAAAGGTCCTCACGGAAAAACAGCTCACAGAGATTAACAACGCCAAAACAGGAGCCCTTATAGCTGCCTCCTGCATGATGGGCGTTGCCGCTGCCGGAGGAAGCCCTGAGCAGCTTTCTGCGGCAGAGGAATTCGGTTTGAAGCTTGGCCTTGCCTTCCAGATAAGAGACGATATGCTCGATGTTCTCTCAACCGATGAAGCTCTTGGAAAGCCCGTTGGTTCGGATGCCGCCGAATGTAAAAACACCTACATGGCCCTCCTTGGGGAAGAGGGCTGCGCCTCAAAAATCCGCTCCCTTACTGCTCAGGCCGTCGAAAGCCTGAAAAACAGCTTCGAAAACACAGCCAGCCTTGAAGAGCTGGCAAATGCCCTTGAAACGAGAATAAAATGAGTTCACTTCTTGAAAAAGTAAATTCCCCTGAGGACATAAAAAGCCTCAGCTATGAGCAGCTCGATCAACTCTCCTCCGAAATAAGAGACTTCCTCATAACAAGCCTTTCAAAAACCGGGGGTCATCTTGCTTCAAACTTAGGAAGCGTTGAGCTCACCTTAGCCATAAACAGAGTATATAACGTTGAGAAAGACAGAGTCCTTTTCGACGTGGGCCACCAGAGCTATACCCACAAAATCCTCACCGGCAGAAAGTCTGCTTTCCCCAGCCTCCGTTCCCTCAACGGCCTTGCAGGCTTCCCCAGGCCCTATGAAAGCCCTGCAGACCCCTTCATAGCCGGCCACTCCTCCGATTCCGTCTCCGTCGGCCTGGGCATGGCAAAGGCAAGAACCCTCCTGAAGGAGGATTACGATGTCTGCGTTGTCCTTGGCGACGGGTCTCTCACAGGGGGCCTTGCCTATGAGGGCCTTGAAAATGCTGCTCAGAGCGGCGAGCCCATGGTAATAATCCTCAACGACAATGCCATGTCAATTTCAAAAAATGTGGGCGGCATCTCCAAATCCCTCCAGAAAATGCGGGTCAGCCCTGACTACATTAATTTCAAAAAGAGATACCGCAACATAGTGGGAATAGACACCGAGCTCTACAGAACCTCTCACAAGCTCAAGGAGTTCGCAAAAAGTCGGCTTCTCCAGGGGAACATATTCTCCGAAATGGGCCTTTATTACCTGGGCCCTGTAGACGGCCATAACATAAAAGACGTTGAAGCTGCCCTCACCTGGGCAAAGGAAATGGAAAAGCCTGTTCTCCTCCATGTTGTAACCCAGAAGGGGAGAGGCTGCTCCTATGCAAGCCTCCAGCCCAACAAATATCACGGCGTAGGCCCCTTCGATCCCGTCTCGGGAGACATTAAGGGTTCTTCCGAGGATTTCAGCTCCCATTTCGGCCAATATCTCACGGCCTTAGCCTCTGAAGACGAAAAAATAGTTGCGCTCACCGCTGCCATGACAGACGGAACCGGTCTCGATCCCTTCTTAAAGCGCTATCCTGAAAGGCTTCTGGATGTGGGCATAACCGAGGGGAACGCCGTTGCCGTAGCCGCCGGGATGGCAAAGCAGGGGCTGAAGCCTGTTTTCGCCGTTTACTCAAGCTTTCTCCAGCGGGCTTACGACATGCTCATTCACGATGTCTCCCTTCAGAATCTCCATGTGGTCCTCTGTGTAGACAGGGCCGGAATTGTGGGCAAAGACGGGGAGACCCATCAGGGAACCTTTGACCTGGCCTTTCTTTCCACCGTCCCCGGAATGGAGATTTTCTGCCCTGCCTCCTATGAAGAGCTGCAGGAAATGCTGAAAATCGCTCTCTATTCCTGCTCCGGTCCCGTTGCGGTCCGCTATCCCAGAGGGCAGGAGGGGGAATACAGGCAGTGCCGCCTGGAAAATTCCGCAATCAAAACCGGGAAAGACATAACCATAGTCTCCCACGGCGTAATGATAAACGAGGCTTTAGATGCCGAGGCCCAGCTTGTTAAAGAGGGAATAAGCTGCGATGTAATCAAAATCTCCAGAGTCTTCCCCCTTGATGCCTCCCTGGTCATTGAATCCGTGAAGAAAACCGGCAGACTCATCGTCTGCGAGGATGTTGCAGAAGAGGGCTCCCTTGGGCAGCGCCTTCTCCTTGAGTGCCAAAAGGCGGGCCTTTTCCCAAAGGTCACCCTTCTCAACTGCGGCAGCGGAATCGTAACCCACGGCGCCCCGAAGGACCTGCGCCGTCTTTTAGGGATAGACAAAGCCGGCATAATAAATGCCGCAAATGAAATGCTATGGCCAAAATAAGGCTCGATCAGCTTGTTTTCGAAAAGGGCTATGCAGATAGCCGGGAAAAGGCCAAAGCCATTGTGATGTCAGGCAATGTATATGTAAACGGCCAGAAGGCAGACAAGCCCGGTCTCCAGCTCCCTGAGGGAACCGAGATTGAGGTGAGAATAAAAGAGCTGCCCTTCGTCTCCCGTGGGGGCTACAAGCTGGATAAGGCCCTCAAGGTCTTTCCCATTGAGCCCGAGGGCAAAATCTGCATAGACTGCGGCGCTTCAACCGGGGGCTTCACCGATGTGCTCCTGCAGCACGGAGCAAAAAAGGTATATTCCGTTGATGTGGGCTACGGGCAGCTGGCCTGGAAGCTTAGAAACGATGAGCGTGTAATCAACCTTGAAAGAACCAACCTCCGCCACATAACTTCCCAGCAGATCCCCGAAAGCCCGGAGCTTGCGGTCTGCGATGTGTCCTTCATCTCTCTCAAGCTGATAATTCCCGCCGTGAGAGAAATACTTGCCGAAAATGCAGACTTTATGTGCCTCATAAAGCCCCAGTTTGAGGCAGGCAGGGAGCAGGTCGGCAAAAAAGGCGTTGTGAGAGACAGAAAGATTCACGAAGCCGTTGTTTCAGACATTGTGGATTTCGCCTCCTCCTCCGGCTTCACGGTTCTCGGCCTTGACTATTCCCCCATAAGGGGCCCCGAGGGCAACATTGAATATCTGCTGCACATGAAAAAAGGAACCCACGAAGCCCCGGAGCTGTCCGTTGCAAAAACAGTAGAACTTTCTCACCAGGAGCTGGAAAAATGATTGCAATCTGCCCCAATCCCTATAGAGACATAGATCTTGAGCTAACCCGAAAAGCCGAAAAGCTCTTAACCTCCGCCGGCTACGACTGCGTCATCTTCCGGGTTTTTGAAGACTCTGAGCCCAAGCTTGAAACAATCGCCGGCGAGCTTGAGCTTGCGGTTGTAATCGGCGGAGACGGGACCATTCTGAATGTCGCCCGCCGTCTAATCGATTTCTCCGTCCCTCTCCTGGGAATAAACCTGGGGACAAAGGGCTTCATGGCCTCCGTTGAGCCGGAAGACCTTGAGCTCATCCTCAAAGCCGCCGCCGGAGACTATAAGCCCAGCCCCAGAATGCTTCTTGATGTGACCCTGGAAAGAGAGGGCAAAATAATTCTCCAAAGCAGCTGCCTGAACGACACTGTGCTTCACGGCTGCGGTGAAACAATAAAATTAACCGCCTCAACCGGAGATTCAAAAATAATCTCCTTCTCGGGCGACGGGATAATCCTCTCCACGCCCACAGGCTCAACCGGCTATTCCATGTCTGCCGGCGGCCCCATAGTTGAGCCGGAGGCGGAGGCGCTGATCATTTCTCCCATCTGCGCCCACTCTCTTGCCGCAAGAAGCTATGTGCTCAGCGCTCTCCACCCTGTAACCGTTGAATGCAGCGGTCTTTCCGGCAGAAGAGCCTACCTCAGCATAGACGGCAATAACTACGACGATTTAAAAGACGGAGACAGGCTCACAGTCAAAAAATCCGAAAAAAGCATATGCATGGTTTCAATCGGCAGCAAGAGCTTTTTTGAAACCGTTTTTGAAAAACTTATGTAACAGCGAGGTGAAGTAATGAAAACCGGAAGACAAACTGTTATTCTTGAAGTAATTTCCAATGAAAACATCGAAACCCAAACCCAGCTTCTGGAGGCCCTTGAAAAGCGTGGGATAAAAACAACCCAGGCCACCCTCTCAAGAGACATAAACGAGCTTCAGCTTGTGAAGGAGGGAGGCAGATACACAGCCAACCTCAGCCGCGAAAGCCGCTCCAGCAATTCCAAGCTCAAAACAATCTTTCGGGAAGGGGTAATCTCCTTCCACACGGCCATGAACCTTGTTGTAATAAAAACCCTTCCGGGCCTTGCCTCCGCCGCCTGCTCCGCCCTTGACGGAATGGAAATCGAGGGCCTTGTTGGAACAATCGCCGGGGACGATACCTGTTTTCTTGCAATGAAAAGCGTTGAGGCAGCCCTCAGCTTTGTTGAAGCAATTGAAGAAATACTGAAATAATGCTCACCGAACTCCACATAGAAAATATAGCCGTAATCGAAAGGGCAGACATTTCCTTCAGCCCCGGTCTCAATGTGCTCACGGGTGAAACCGGCGCCGGCAAATCCATCATAATAGATTCCATAAATGCCGTCTTAGGCAGCAGGACAAGCAAGGAGCTGGTGAGAAGGGGAGCGGAAAACGCCCTTGTTTCCGCTGTTTTCACTCTTGAAGAGGAGCTGCCCTGGCTCCTTGAGAACGACATTGAGCCTGATTCGGAGCTCATCCTTCAAAGGAAAATCACCCCCGAGGGAAAGTCAGGCTGCAGAGTCTCGGGCGTTCCCGTAACCGCCGCTCAGCTCAGGGAGCTGGCCTCCTGCCTTGTGGATATCCACGGGCAGAATGACGGTCTCCGTCTTTTGGATGAAAAGGCCCACCTCTCCTTTTTAGACTCCTTTGCCGGGACCCAGGATCTGCTTTCGGAATTTTCCTCGGAATACAAAAAATATCAGGCAATAAAGCGGGAGATAAGCGAGCTTTCCCTCAACGATGAGGAGAAGGAGCGCCTTTCAGACACTTTGAAGTTCCGCATTTCCGAAATCGGCTCCGCCGAAATAAAGCCCGGGGAATATGATGAGCTCCGAAAGAGGAGAGACCTTCTCCGCAACTCCGAAAAGCTCAGCGAGTCTCTTGAAGAGGCTCTCGCCTTCCTCCTGGGTCAGTCCGAAGACGGGGCCCTGGGGAGCTGCGAAAATGCCCTCTACTATGCCGGGCGGGCTGCCGCCTATGCCCCTGAGCTGGAACAGACAGTCTCAGAGCTTTCCCAGTCCCTTTCGGGGCTGAAAAATGCCGCAGAGACCCTTCGGGATTTTTCCGAAGCTTTGGATTTTTCCGAGGAGGAATATGACCGCCTCGAGCAGAGAATTGCCTTTTTGGAAAAGCTTTTCAGAAAATATTCTGCCGATGAGCAGGGCCTTGCAGACTATCTTCTCAAAGCCCAAAAGAAGCTTGAAGACATTGACTATTCTTCAGACAGAATAATAAAGCTCAAAAAAGACCTGCGGGAGCAGAAAAAGCTCTGCCAAGCCGCCGCAGACCGGCTTTCTTCGGCAAGAAAAGCCTCGGCCCTCCTCCTTCAGGAGAGGGTTGCCTCCGAGCTTAAAGACCTTAACATGCCCTCCGTCCGCTTCCTGGTTGAGTTTGAACCTCTCCCGGAAGCCCTCCCCTTCGACCGTTCCGGCTGCGACAGCGTGAGATTTCTCATGTCTGCAAATGCCGGGGAGGAGCCGGGGAGAATAAGCAAAATTGCCTCCGGAGGCGAGCTTTCAAGAATCATGCTTGCCCTGAAAAATGTCTTTGCCGAAAATGATTCCGTCGAAACCCTCATTTTCGACGAAATAGACACCGGCGTTTCCGGAATTTCCGGCCAGCGGGTTGCGGAAAAGCTCTATTCCGTCTCAAAAAACAAGCAGGTTCTCTGCGTAACCCACCTTCCCCAGATTGCTGCCATGGCAGACGAGCAATATCTTGTTTCCAAGAAGGAGACCTCAGGCCGAACCTTCACCTCTGTCCAAAGGCTCAGCGCCTCTGAGCGCACGGGGGAAATTGCCCGCCTCTACGGGGGAGATAACATTAGCGAACTCACTCTTGCAGCCGCTGCCGAGCAGCTTGCAGCTGCCGAGAGCTTCAAAAATAAAGGAGAAACACAAAAATGACAATGGGAGAAAGGGCAGTCGCCCTCCACGCTCCGGGGACTAACTGCGCCCAGTGCGTGCTTCGGGCAGCCTCTGAATACACAGGCTTAAGCGAAGAAACAGCCATGAAAATTGCCGAGGGCTTCGGCGGGGGAGTCCGCTCCGGGAAATCTGCGGGGCGGTCAGCGGAGCCGTAATGGCTCTCGGCCTCTGCGGAAAGGCAAAGCAGACCCGGGCCTTCGTTGAAGATTTCAAAGAGTTTTATAATTCCTGCAGATGCGCAGAGCTTAAGGGCGTTTCCGGCATCCCCTGCGACGATCTGATTGAACACGCAGCAGACAAACTTGAGGAGGTTTTAAATAATGGAAATTTATGAAGAGCTGGTTGCCAGGGGCCTGATTGCCCAGGTAACAAACGAAGATGAAATCAGAACCATGATAAACAACGGCAAGGCCACCTTCTACATCGGCTTTGACCCAACTGCAGATTCCCTCCATGTCGGCCATTTCATGGCTCTCTGCCTCATGAAAAGGCTTCAGATGGCGGGCAACAAGCCCGTATGCTTAGTGGGCGGCGGAACCGGCATGATAGGGGACCCCTCCGGCCGAACCGACATGCGCCAGGTTATGACCGTTGAAACCATTCAGCACAATTGCGACTGTTTCAAAAAGCAGATGGAGCGCTTCATCGAATTCGGTGAAGACAAGGCCATAATGGTAAACAATGCAGACTGGCTCTTGGATCTAAATTATGTAAACCTTCTCAGAGAGGTCGGAGCCTGCTTCTCCGTAAACAACATGCTCCGGGCCGAATGCTATAAACAGCGCATGGAAAAGGGCCTCAGCTTCCTTGAGTTTAACTACATGATCATGCAGGCCTACGATTTCTACTATCTCTATCAGAACTACGGCTGCAACATGCAGTTCGGCGGAAACGACCAGTGGAGCAACATGCTTGCCGGAACCGAGCTCATCCGCCGCAAGTTAGATAAAGACGCCCATGCCATGACAATAACCCTCCTCCTCAATTCCGAGGGGAAGAAAATGGGCAAAACAGCCTCCGGAGCCGTCTGGCTCGATCCAAACAAAACCTCCCCCTACGATTTCTATCAATACTGGAGAAATGTTGCAGACGCAGATGTCCTCAAATGCATCCGTATGCTCACGTTCCTTCCCCTTGAGCAAATCGACGAGATGGACAGCTGGGAGGGCTCCCAGCTTAACCGCGCAAAGGAAATCCTTGCCTTCGAGCTCACCTCCCTGGTCCACGGCGAGGAAGAGGCAAAGAAGGCCCAGGAGAGCGCAAAAGCCCTCTTTGGGGGCAGCGGAACGGGAGACGCTCCCCTCTGCCTCCTAACAGAGGAAGATTTTGCAGACAATAAGATTGACATCGTGAAAATCCTTGTTAAATGCGGACTCTGCTCCTCCAACGGCGATGCCAGAAGAAACATTCAGCAGGGCGGAGTAACTGTTAATGATGAAAAGATAAGCGATTTTTCAAAGTCCTTCTCGGAGTCTGAAGTCAAAGCCGGCCTCCTTGTTAAAAGAGGAAAGAAAAACTTCTTCAAGGTAACAATGTAAAAAATTCGCCCTCCGCCTTCAAAGCGGGGGGCGATAAAGCATATTCTTTTTTAACCCTTAATCTCAAGCATCTTCTGCCGCAGCTCAGTCTCCAGTCTGCCCAGCTCAATCTCAGCGGCTGCCCGCTTTTCTCTGCCCTCGTCCTGGATCCGGCGAACCTCTTCAAGCGTTCCGATGAGCTCCTGATTGGTGTGCTGCAGAGTCTCAAGGTCAATAATCCCTCTCTCCGAGGCCTGAGTAATTTCCACAGTGCCCTGGTGCAGCTTCTCGGCGTTCTTTCTCAAAAGCTCGTTGGTAACCTCGTTAACCTCATTCTGGGCCTTCATGGCCTCCTCGGAATGATACATGGTGATTGCCAGAACCATCTGGTTCTTCCAGAGGGGAATGGTGTTGTTAATGCTGGTGCGAATCTTCTCAACCATCAGAGTGTCATTGTTCTGAATAAGGCGGATCTGAGGCGCCATCTGAAGGGAAATGGTCCTTGTGAGCTCAAGGTCATAGATCTTCTTTTCAAAGCGGCCAATCATATTGGCAAAGTCTGAAGCGGCCTGAGCATCCTCCGCAAGGCCCGATTCCGCTGCCTTCTTCTGCATCTCCGGCAGCTCAACGTTTCTCAGCTGGTCAATCTTCAGCTTGCCCGCAATGATATACATTGTGAGCTCCTTGAGATATTCCTCGTTCTTTTCATACATCTTGTCCATCAGGGAGATGTCCTTCATGAGAACAACCTCATGGCCCTCCAGCTGCTCAACGATAATGTCAACATTATCCTCCGCCTTGTCATACTGGATTTTCAGAGTTTCAAGCTTGTTCTGCCCCTTGTGGAAAAGCTTCTTCAGTCCCTTTTCGTTCTCGTCGAAATTAAGGCCCTTCAGCTCAACAACAAGATTGGTCAGCATGTCGCCAACATCTCCCGTGTCCTTTGTGCGAACGGTGGAAAGGGCGGCCTCGGTGAACTCTGAGATGTTCTTCTGGGCGTTGCTGCCGTAGTTCATAACCTGCTCGGAATTGAGAATGTCAATCTTTGAGGAGAACTCCTTAACGGCTGCCTGCTCCTCCTCGCTCAGACTGTCAAGCTCAAGCAGGGTGGGCTCAAGCTTTTCCTTTTCGCTGCTCACGGCAGCCGGCGCCTCCTGAACTGCAGCAGCTGCAGCAACGGGGGCCTCATTGGGTTCCAGAGTTAAGTTGATTTCTGCCATAATAATTACTTTCCTTTCTGAGCGACAGCGAACCCGCTTTCCGGGCCAAGACCTTCCCGCTCAAGCATTTGATTAAAAACGTCAATGTCTGTTTCTATATCAAGAGCCTGGTCTTCAAAAAGGGAGTCCAGCCTCTTTTTATATGCCTCAATTGCAACATCCAGCATCTCTGAAATGTTTTTCTTGCTCTTGTCAATGTTTTCTCCCTCAATCTCCTGGGAGTCCAGCCTGTCATAGGAGGTGAGGAGCTTAATCGTTGTGGGAGCGTAATAGCTGAAGAATTTTTTAATCTGGGGGATGTCTGAAGGGTCGTCAATTGCGTCCTGCATGATTTTTTGGGTAATTAAAATAAGCTCCGAGATTTTCTCTTTAATTGCCTCGTCCTTCGTCTGCCCCTTAAGCTCTTCAAGCCGGGCAACGGTCTCGTTCCCGGAGGCAAGGACAGCGTCAACCTTCTCCCCGTAGCTGACATTAACAACCGGCTTCTCCGCAGCTCCCAGCCTTTCAGAGGTCCTCTTGGTGTTCCTGGGGTTAAGCTTTTCCTCCGGGCTCACCCTTCGGCCGCTTCTGCGCTTTCCGAAAATTCCCGCCAGCCCGAGAGCAAGAGCAAGCAGAAGCAAAATGGTTAATATAATGCGCAAATTTCCTCAGCCCTTTCTTTTTTTATTTATTTTACCACATTTACAATTTTGGTCAAGATGTAGTATACTTATAAAAAAACAGGACAGATTAATAATATGTTAAAAATAGCCCCTTCAATCTTATCATCGGATTTTTCCCGCCTGAAAGAGGAGCTGGAAAGCATCAGCCTTGCCGGGGCAGACTGGGCCCACATCGATGTGATGGACAATCATTTTGTCCCCAACCTGACGGTCGGCGCCCCCGTCATAAAGTCCTTGCGCAAGGCTTCCTCCCTGTTCCTTGATGTTCATCTCATGATAACCTCCCCGGAAAAATGGGTAAAGAGCTTCTGCTCCGCCGGGGCAGACCTTGTAACCCTTCATGTGGAGTCCTCCTCCCGGGAGGGAGTAATTCAGGCCCTTGAGCAAATAAAAGAAGAGGGGAAGCTCTCCGGCCTCTCCCTTAAGCCGGGGACTCCTGCCGAAGCTCTCCTGCCCTTCTCCGGCCTTTTCGACCTGGCCCTTGTAATGACTGTTGAGCCCGGCTTCGGGGGCCAGAGCTTCATGGAGTCCCAGCTCCCCAAAATCTCCCGCGTAAGAGAGCTTTTTCCCTCCTGCCTCATAGAGGTTGACGGGGGAATAAACCCCGAAACCGGCAGACTCTGCGCTGCCGCCGGAGCCGATGTTCTGGTTGCCGGCTCCTTCGTCTTCTCCGCAGAAAACAGAACCGAGGCAATAGCCTCCCTGAGGTGTGAATAATGGCTGCTTTTCCCTCCTCCTTCGAAAATCTGATAGACAAATTTGCCTCCCTCCCCGGAGTGGGCAAAAAAAGCGCCCAGAGGCTGGCCTTTCATGTTCTCTCCCTCCCGGAAGAGGATGCCCTCAGCTTTGCAGACGCAATCATTTCCGCCAAAAAGAGCATTCGCTTCTGCTCCTGCTGCCAGAACATAAGCGAAAGCGAGCTCTGTCCCATCTGTTCCTCAAACCGGCGGGATAAAAGCATAATCTGCGTTGTAACAGACCCAAAGGATGTTCTCTCCATAGAACGGGGCAATGAATATAACGGAACCTATCATGTCCTCCACGGGGTCCTCTCTCCCATGAACCGCACCGGGCCTGACGACATAAAGATCCGTGAGCTCCTCCAAAGAGTTGCCGAGGAGGAGATTGAAGAGGTCATAATGGCCACCAACCCGGATACCGAGGGAGAGGCCACCGCTCTCTACATTTCCCGCCTGTTAAAGCCCTTCAACATAAAGGTAACCCGCCTGGCATACGGCATCCCCGTGGGCTCAAACCTTGAATTTGCAGACAATGCAACCCTTAACCGTGCAATCGCCGGCCGCACTGAAATCTGAAAGGAAAACAAAATCTTAAATGACACCTAAGTTAAAAATAATTCCCCTTGGCGGTCTTGGGGAAATAGGCAAAAACATGACTCTCCTCGAATTCGGGGGAGACATAATCATAATCGATGCCGGCCTCGGCTTCCCTGACCAGTCCATGTATGGGATAGACATAGTCCTTCAGGACATAAGCTATCTCAAGTCAAACCGCAGCAAAATCCGGGGCCTTGTTGTGACCCACGGCCATGAAGATCATATCGGCGGCATACCATACCTTCTCCGTGAAATCGATGTCCCAATCTACACAACCGCCCTCACCGCTGCCCTCATAGAGCTGAAGCTTGAGGAAAACAATCAGCTCACAACCACCCAGATATTCACGAAGAAAGCAGGCAGCGTCTTCAAGCTGGGCTGCTTCACCGTTGAATTCATAACCGTGAACCATTCCATCCCCGATGCCGTGGCCCTTGCCATAACAACCCCTCTGGGAGTGATTGTCCACACGGGAGATTTTAAAGTTGACCTCACCCCCCTTGACGGGAAGATGATAGACCTTGCCCGCTTCGGAGAGCTGGGGAAAAACGGAGTCCTTGCCCTCATGAGCGACTCAACCAATGTTGAAAAGGCAGGCCATTCCGATTCCGAGATAAAGGTTGGCGAAAGCTTCGACAAGCTGTTTAAATCCTGCTCCAAGCGCATAATCGTAACCACCTTCGCCTCCAATATCCACCGTCTCCAGCAGATAATAGATGTTGCCGCAAAATACGGCCGCAAGGTTGCAGTCACCGGCCGCTCAATGGAAAACATCCTCAAGGTCTGCAAGGAAATTGGCTACATGAATCTCACAGGCAAGGTAGTGCCCCTTGATGAAATCATGGCCCTCCCCAAGCAGAAGCAGGTGATAATCTCAACCGGGAGCCAGGGAGAGTCCATGTCCGCTCTCTACAGAATGGCCTTCTCCGAGCACCGGCAGATTAATATAGACGCGGGAGACAGGGTGATAATCTCCGCCTCAGCCATCCCCGGCAATGAAAACATGATCACCCGCGTGATAGACGAGCTATATCGCAAGGGCGCCGAAGTCATATACGACAAGCATACCGATCTCCATGTCTCCGGCCATGCCCCCCGGGAAGACCTGAAGCTCATGCTTGCCCTCGTAAAGCCCAAATATTTCATCCCGGTCCACGGGGAATACAGAATGCTTGTCATGCACGCAGAGCTGGGCAGGCTCATGGGAGTTTCTCCCAACAACTGCATTGTTGCCAACAACGGAGATGTAATCGAAATCACCAAGGGCGCAATCCGCTGCCAGGAGAGGGTCCCCTCCGGCGAGGTTCTGGTGGACGGCTCGGGAGTTGGGGAAATAGGCGCCGTCGTCCTTCACGACAGGCACCGTCTCGCAGAAGACGGAATGATAGTTGTGGTTGTGCCCTTCTCAACCTATGACGGCTCCGTTGTAACCGAGCCGGAGATTGTAACCAGAGGCTTCATCTATGTGAAGGAGGCAGAGGGGCTCATTAAAGAAATAAAAAACACCGCCTGCGATGCGGTCCTCTCTGCAACGGATTCCGAGCTTAAGGATGTAAACGCCCTCAAAGGTAAAATTAAAAACGCGGTTTCCTCCGTTGTTTTCAAGCAGACAAAGCGCAGCCCCATGGTGCTGCCGGTGATAATCGAGCTGTGAACATTCAGATATACGGAAAGTCAAAGTGCTTCGAAACGAAAAAGGCCGAGAGGTATTTCAAGGAGCGCAGAATTAAATATCAATATATAGACCTCCTCCGTTACGGCATGAGCAGGGGAGAGCTGAACTCCGTCGCCTCCGCAGCGGGCCTTGATAATCTCATAGACCCCAAGGATCAGGACTATCAGCTCTTCACCCGCCTTGCCCTTCGGGAGGATAAGCTTGAAAGGCTCTTTCAATATCCCGAAATGCTCAAAACCCCCATCGTGAGAAACGGGAAGCAGGCCACTGTGGGATATTGCCCTGAGGTTTGGGCAAAATGGGAATAAAAAAACCTCAGAGCTTTTCGCTCTGAGGAATTTGCCCCGGATCAGACAAAGTTAAGCGCAAGAGTCAGGATGACAAAGGCCAGCGCGAACCACTTTGTGGCCTTTGCAAGCTTTGCGTCAAGAGTCTTTGCTTTGCCCTTGGAGAGGAAATTGTCTGCCCCGCCGGCGATGGCTCCTGAAAGGCCTGCGCTCTTTCCGCTCTGCATAAGAACGATTGCCGTGACTGCAAGCCCGGAGAGAACCTGAAGAACCGTGAAAATGATTTTAACAGTGGACATATATGTAATTCCTTTCGATAATATATACAAAATAAGCTCAAATAATATATCACAACTCCGTTTGCAAATCAAGAGGAAAATACCGCAATTTAAATAAATATGCCGGCTCGCTGCTCGCCGCTAAAAAATCTTGCAGCTTGTAGCTTATTTTTGGGTAAAAGGGTAAGAAGGTAAAGGGGCATAAAGCGCGGCTGCGCCGCTAAAAGAATAAAGAATGTTGAATAAAGAAAAAATAATAAATATGGAATTTTTGCTGTTAAAAAACATAATCTCCGGCGCTGCCTACCAGAAACCCGACGAAGCAGAGCTTGCCCTGCTCCGGGCCCATGCCC
>R05__coassemble_280_pt1 | contig 26887 bp, 29 predicted proteins | sample R05__metabat2_low_PE_015 | metagenome-assembled genome bin R05 | reverse complement strand
TTCTCCACAATATTCAGCAGATACGCCGGCAGGTAGGCCTTCGCCTGCTCCCAGATGTCTTCCGGGATGCCGTAATATGCCTCCGCAATTCCTCCGGCAATTGCTGCAATTGTGTCGCTGTCGCCGCCAATGGAGATGCAGTTCCTCATGCAGTCTTCAAAGTCGCTGCTTTCAAAGAAGCACTCAAGAGCCTGAGGCACACTTATCTGGCAGATTTCCTTGCCGTGATGCCCTGCCTGCTCAATCCGATAGTCTTCGCAGGTCCTGTCAAGAGCATAATAATTCTCCTCAACAAAGCTTCTGATTTCCTCTTTGGTCCTACCCTGCTTTGCCAGAACAATGCAAACCGCAGTGCACTCGGCCCCCTTCAGCCCCTCCGGATGATCGTGGGAAACCTCGGTCACAATCCGGGAAAGCATTTTTGCCTCTTCAATGCTTTCGGCCATAAAGCCCGCCGGGCTCACCCTCATGGCGGAGCCGTTTCCGCAGCTGTTATAGGGCTCGCAGTCCAGCAGCATCCACCAGTAAAATCTGCTGCCGTAGCCGGCATCCGGATATTTCCTTGCAACAGCCTGCATTGTCCTTGCAGTATCCTTTTCCGGGTTCATAAGAGCCTCCGCAACGGCGCAGGTCATAACCGTGTCGTCGGTGAAGCTGCAATTCTCCGTGAACAGCTCGAAATCCTTTGAATTCGTGTTTCTGAATTCAAACCTTGATCCTATAATGTCTCCAATAATTGCGCCCTTCATTCACATTTCCGCCTTTCCAAATTCTTGTCCTAAGCTCAAACCGTCTCTACTGAGCTATCATATTATTTTCTGCCACATATTCCCAGAAGGAAAGCTTTCCCGCAGCATTAAGCCTTTCATAGGCCTCCCGCAGAAGTCTTGTTTTAATCTCCGCCTGGCTCTTTTTTCCAAGATTTCTTATTCCGGCAAGAGGTCTTTCTTCATTAATATAAGCCACAAGCTCTCCCGCAGTATTCAGTCCCGCCCTCCTCAGGCAGTTATAGGAGCGGACCGAGAGATTTAGCCCGTCAAGGCTCAGCTCCGCCAGCTCTTCCGGAACCGGAACGTTCACATTAAGGTTCTTTCCGAAAATCGACAAAGTTGTTAAAAAGCCGTTGCTCTCGGCGCTTGCGCACAATACCCGTGCGGCCTCCCGTGTTTTGTTGTTCATTTTCATTCCTCCTTAATCATTCTGTCTGCAGTATACCACAGCAAGAACAAGCTGCGGTCTCCCGTAAAGTGACCGGCTTTAGCTGTATCCCGCAGCGTCGGGCAATTATAAAAAAGGACAGTCGGAATTAACCGGCTGCCCGTTTTTATTGCAGTTTGTGTAATTATGTGGTAAAATTTCGTTATCGGGTTTATAATAATACAATTTAAAATGAGGCTGTCATGATCAGAAAAATTATTAAAATCAACGAAGAAAAATGCAACGGCTGCGGAGTCTGCGCCTCCGCCTGCCATGAAGGCGCAATTGAAATTATAGACGGAAAGGCAAAGCTCACCCGTGAGAATTACTGCGACGGTCTTGGAGACTGCCTGCCCCGTTGCCCTGCAGATGCCATAAGCTTTGAAGAGCGTGAGGCCCCTGCATATGATGAGGAGGCTGTCAAGGCCTCCAAAAGAGAAAAAATTTTAAGCCGGCTCTCAGCTTCCGGCTGCGAAAGCTGCGCAGACGGAAAGAAATCCGGCGTTCCTCTCAACTGGCCCATCCAGATTAAGCTTGCCCCGCCGGAGCATGAGGTCTACAATAATGCAGACCTTCTCATTGCCGCCTCCTGTTCCGGCTTCATGGAGCCCTCTTTCAGCAGAGAATATATTAACGGCCATGCGGTTCTCATCGGCTGCCCCAAGCTTGACGGGGTTGACTATTCCGAAAAGCTTGCCGAAATCATCTCCCGTAATGACTTCCGCTCTCTGACCCTTGCCCGCATGCAGGTCCCCTGCTGCGGAGGGCTCGAGCTTGCCGTTAAAAAAGCGGTTCTTGCTTCCGGAAGAGTCATTCCCTTAAGGGTTGTAACAATCGAAAATCCCTAAGAAAACAGCTTCCTGCGCTCTGCAGTCAAAGCTCTGAGCAAAGCCGGGCTTCACTTCTCATTTTTTCAAAAAGCATTTTATGGGACAGGCAGAATTTTGTTCTGCCTGTTTTGTTATATTCCCTTCTGCAGCCGCCGGCGCAGAGTCTATAGAAGCTGCAGGCTCTGCATTCCTCCGGCGGTTTCGGAGGAGCAATAAAGCCGCGGGCTTTTTCTCCCTTTAAAAGGGCGGAAAAGTCCGTTTCATTTATGTTTCCGAGGCAATATTCATCAAGACAGTAAAAGTCGCAGGGGTAAACAGCTCCGTCGCCTTCAACCGTCAGCTGAAGACTGCAGGAGGGGCAGAGAGTGCAGTCACCCGGAGCGCTGCCCATAAGAACTGCCGCAAGGCTTTCGAAATATCTTATGGAGATGTTCTCCCCTGCTCTCAGGTCGTTTATATAGAGGAAATATAAATCACAGAGAAATTTCCCCAGGGTTTCAGCGCTGAGGAAAGGGCTGCCCTCCTTTGCCTCAAGAGGCTCAAGGCAGGGTATATACTGCTGATTGTTCAAGCCCTGCTCCCTGAAAAAGCCATACAGCCGGGCAGCATCGGCTGCGTTTTCCTCCGTGAGGACGCAGAGAATGTTAAAGGGCACTGAGTGTTTTTTCAGCAGGGAAATCCCTCTCATGGCTGCCCGGAAGGAGCCCTCTCCTCTGAATTTGTCATGCAGCTTTTCAGGCCCGTCAAGTGAAACGCCGAGCAGGAAATTTTTCTCTTTGAAAAATGCTGCGGAGTCATCGCTTATGAGGGAGCCGTTGGTCTGAAGGGCAAAGCTCAGCTTCCTTTTTCCGGAATTAAGCTCTTCTGCCCTTTTCACAAAGTCCCTGAAGAATTCCAGGGACGCAAGCAGAGGCTCCCCGCCCTGAAAGATGAAGCTTATTTCCTCCTCTGCCAGCTCGCAGGCGCTCTTTATGAGCTTTTCCGCGCAGGAAGGGGACATGAAGCCTCTGTCGGCTGTGAGTCTGTTTTTTGCCTCGTCCTTATAAAAGCAGTAGCTGCAGGAGAGATTGCATTTTGAGGAGGCGGGCTTTATGAGAACTTCAAGATTTTTAAGCTTCATTTTCAGATCTTCTGAATTATTCTGTTTTTAATATGTTTGCGTTTAAATTGGCGGCAGGTGAGAAATTCATCCCCTATTTCCTCCATCTTTGAATGCATAAGCGCCTTAAGCTCCTCCTTCTTCCGGCTGAAGGCTGCCTCACCGGCCAGATTATGCATTTCCAGGGGATCCTCCTCCAGATTATAGAGATGCTCCTCCCCGTCTGAGCGATAGACAGCATAGAGCCAGCCTGCAGTTCTTATGCCTCTCCATTCTCTGCCGTTTCCGTATATGGCAGTGGGTCCGGTGCCCATGAGAAGAGCCTCCCCCTCTCCGGAGGGGCAGGAATCACCCTTGAGCATACAGAGGCTCAGGTCTTTCCCCTGCACGCTTTCCGGAACCGGCAGCCCCATGAGTGAAAGCAGGGAGGGCATTATATCCACCGTGTTGAGAACAAATTTCCCCCTGCCCGCAGGCAGTCTGTCTGCAAAATGCATGAGAAACGGGACCTTTATTGCCTCTTCATAGAAAATGTTTTTTGCCCTTCTGCCCTGGGCTCCGAACATCTCCCCGTGGTCAGAGGTGAAAACGAAGAGTGAGCTTTCCCACAAACCGCTCTCCTTAAGGAAAGCTGCAAGGCGCCCCAAATTAAAGCTAAGGTTTGCAGTCATGGCGCTGTAGACTCTCATCCATTCCGTGAGCTGCCTCCTTTCAGAGGGCTTCAGCCGGGCCCACATATCCGCGTGGCGGTCGTTCCGGGGGCTGTAGTTTTTCGGAAGGCTGAAAGCAGTATTTTTGAACAGCTCATAGTATTCAGCAGGGACATTTTCCTTTGTCCAGGGGTCGTGAGGAGTGCCCAGGGAGAGGAAAAGAGCGAAGGGCTTCTCCCCTTCTTTGAGGCGCTTAAGCTGAGTGATTGCATAATCGGTCATAAAGTCCGGCTCATAGCCCTCTGCTTCAAGCTTCTCGCTGCTGTTAAGGTGATAATACGCCTTGGGGGCATAATATTCATGGTGGAAATTATAGGCTGCAAAGCAGTCGTTAAAGCCCAGTCGGTCCGGTCCCTCCGGGATGAAGGAATTCTTCACATCGTAATGATGGCCCAACTGATTTGCATAGAGATGCCACTTTCCGATGTAGCATGTTTCGTAGCCGGAGGCATTGAAAACCTCTGCAATGGTTTCATGCTCCGGATTTATTCTCAGCTCGTTTATCACCATGCCGGTGGAGGTTGTGTATTTTCCTGTGAAGAGGGAGGCCCTGTAGGGGGCGCAGACAGGGTGCCCCGAAACCGCGTTGTCGAGGCAGAGGCATTCCTCGGAAAGAGCATCCAGCTCCGGGGTGATGGCATTTTCATTGCCGTTGAAGCCCAGGGCATCATAGCGGAGCTGGTCTGCAAAAACATATATCAGATTTGGTTTGTCTGAAAGCATTTCATTCTCCTCTCAGGCGGGCAAGGGCTTCCTTCTGCTGTTCCATCTCCTTTTTGCCCAGAGGATAGCGAAGCATGAGCAGGAGCATAACTGCAAACATCACGCAGGGAACAGCGGTTGAAACGGAGTACATTCCTCTCAGAGTTGAGGCATTCTGCCCTGTCCCAACAAGGGCGCTGTCATAGCCCACGAGCCCAAGGAGCAGCGCTGCAAGGGCTGAAATTGCCTGCCCCACCTTTCTCATAAAGGTGAAGGCGGAATAGCTCACGGCCTCCCGTCTAACCCCTGTTTCAAGCTCTCTTGCATCTATAACGTCCATCGCCATCGCCCAGATTTCAAGGGTCATAAAGCCTGTTCCTGCATTGAGAAGGAAGCAGAAGCCAACATAAAGCCAGGGATTGCTGATTCTTGCCGCAAAGGCAGCAAGGCTCACGGCGGCTGCCAGAGCAAGCCCTGCTATGCTCACTTCCTTTTTCCCGAATCTTTTAATGAGCTTATTGGAAAAAGGAATCATAACAAGCATGGGAACATAGCTTGCCAGCGTCACAAACATGAGCAGACCCGGCTTTTCAAAATAGTCCTTGAAAAGATATACGTTCACCGTGTTCAGATACATGCTGGAGGCCATGAGCAGGCAGCCCTCAAGGCTCATAATAACAAAAGCCTTGTTTTTTATAAGCCCGGCAAGCTCCTCCTTCATGGAAAAGGCTGCGTTGTTTTTCTCCGGTGGAACAAACTCCCTGGTCCAGGAAAAGCTTATGAAATAGAGCAGGGCCATTAAAACGCTTATGCACACCATGCCTGTGAAGAGCTTGTCTTCATCCAGCTGGCCGCCGGTGAAAACAAAGAGGGGGAAAAGCAGCGTTGCCGGCAGAGAGCCCACTCCCCCGCCCACCGTCCGGCAGATTGAAAGAATGCTTCTCTCGTTCTCTGCTCTTGTCATAACGCTTGCCATTGACCCATAGGGCACAAGAACCACCGTGTATAACATGCCATAGAGCACATAGCTCGCAGCTGCATATGCAACATATCCCCCGCTGCTGAGCCCCGGAATTTTAAACATCACGAAGGCGGAGACCAGCGCCAGAGGAAGCCCCCCATAAAGCAGGAAGCTTCTGTATTTCCCGTTTTTGTCCGGAGCTCTCCTGTCCACCAAGTAACCCATAATCGGGTCGTTTATACCGTCCCAGATTCGGGCGGCAAGCATAATAACGAAAACAGCAGTTGTGCTGATCTTCAGAATGTCGGTGTAGAAAACGGAGAGGTATGCTCCGAAGGCGGAAAAGGCCAGCATCCCTGCAACGTCGGTGAGCGCATAGCCTATGTAGTTTTTCGGTTTGAGCTTCTGCATAAAAAAAGCACCTCCTTTGCCCTTATTATGCACCAAAACAGAAATAAAGGCAATAATAAACGGAAGCTGTTTTGTTAATTGCATTTTAAGCCGCCAGGATATATAATAATAGCTACTCTTTTATTTTTGAGGTTTATGTTATGATTATTAAAAATGCAAAAATAGTCCTTGCGGATCAGGTCCTCGAAGGGGGCAGCCTCAGCTTTGACAACGGAATCATAAACGAGGTTTCCGCCTCTGAAATTCCCGGAGCAGAGGCCATTGATGCCGGCGGCGCAATACTTATGCCCGGTTTTATAGACATTCACATGCATGGCTCAAATAATATCGACTTTATGGATGCCTCTGTTGAAGACTACTCGGCGGTTTCCGCATCCCTTTTCGAAGAAGGCGTCACAACCTACCTTGCAACCACCCTCACGGCAGACAGCAGCATGCTCCTGAAGGTTGCCCGGGTCGTTAAGGAGGCAAAGCCCCTGAATCCCTCTCTCGGAGGCATACACCTGGAGGGCCCCTACATAAGCGTAAATCACAAGGGGGCGCAGAACGAGGCATATATCCGCAACGCAGACCTTGAGGAGCTGCGGCTCCTGCAGGAGGCCTCCGGCGGCAACATCAGATATATAACCCTCGCTCCTGAGAAGCCGGGAGCTCTTGAATTCATCAGCGGAGCAGCGGAGCTTGGAGTTGTGTGTTCTGCCGGGCATACTGATGCAAGCTTTGAAGACATTGAGCGGGCAGTTGCCGCAGGGCTGGGAAACACCACCCACACTCACAATGCCATGAGCGGCCATCACCACAGAAACCCCGGTGTTGTAACCGCTGCCATGTATTTTGACAGTCTATACTGCGAATTAATCTGCGACGGAATCCACGTAAACCCCAATGTGATAAAAACCTTCCTTAAGGTCCTGGGGGAAGACCGTTTTGTCATCATCACAGACTCCCTGAAAATCAAGCATAGCGATGTTGAAACCTTCAAGCTCTGCGGGCTTGACTGCGTGAGAAAGAACGGCGCCGCCTATCTCACGACAGGACCTCTTGCAGGCTCCCTCCTCACGATGGACAAAGCCGTCCGTAATCTCCGTGACTGGGCAGCTGCGCCGCTGCCGGTTCTTGCAAAGATTTCCTCCGGAAATGCGGCAAAATCCATCGGCTTCAAGGACAGAGGCGAGATCAAAGCCGGCCTTCTGGCAGACTTTGTTCTCCTTAACGAGGCTCTTGAGGTCCAGTCGGTCTACAAGCTGGGTCAAAGAGTGAAATAATTTCCCTGATTTTAAAATCCCTCCCGTTTTGCCTCTGCGATTCTATTTCCCAAAATTGAAAAAATATTGATTTTGGGAAATAGAATTGGTATAATAGGCGCAGAGGTGATGTAAATGAAACTGATAGACCGAGGTATGTATCTCCGAAAACTGGTCGGGGTGATTGGAACACCGGATATCAAGGTAGTCACAGGCGTCCGACGCAGCGGTAAGTCAAAACTGCTGGAAGCGTTTAAGGGGTATGTAGAGGCCAATATCGCAGATGCAAATATCGTGCATATCAATTTCAACCTGACAAAGTACGAGAAGTTCAAGGACTACCATGCTCTGAACGATTGTATTGAAAGCTCCTATGTCGACGGCATGCAGAACTTTGTCCTGATCGACGAAGTGCAGATGTGCCCCAACTTTGAGCTTGCCATCAATAACCTCCATGCGCAGGAAAAATTCGACATTTATATTACTGGTTCAAACGCTTTCCTTCTGAGTTCAGACCTTGCCACGCTCTTCACAGGCCGAACCTTTGAAGTGAAGGTGTTCCCGTTTTCCTTTAGTGAGTTCTGCGAGTACTATTCTCTCACTGACAGATATGCAGCTTTCTCCCGGTATCTGAGAGAGGGCGGCATGGCTGGCTCATATCTTTATCAAGACCCGGAAGCCAAGTACGACTATATCGCAGACGTATTCGATACCTTGATCGTCAGGGATATCCGGCAAAAATATAAAATCCGTAACCCGATCCTGATGAACCGTATTGTCGATTTCCTCATGGGCAATATTTCCAACCTTACGTCTGCAAGAAATATCGCGGATGCGCTCACAGGCAACAAGGACAAGATTAACCACAAAACTGTCGGCAACTATATGCAGTATCTGTGCAATGCCTTTGCGTTCTATCGCGTTCGCAGGTACGACATTCAGGGGAAAAAGTACCTGTCCTCCAGCGATAAGCTGTATCTGAGCGACCATACCTTCCGGTATGCGAAGCTGGGAACCAAGAATCTGGATTACGGACGTGTGCTCGAAAACATCGTTGCCATTGAACTGCTTCGGCGCGGATATGAGGTCTATGTCGGGGTTCTGTACAAGAAAGAGATAGATTTCGTCGCCATCAAGCGTAATGAAAAGCTTTATATTCAGGTTTCAGACAACATCAGCGATGCAAAAACATTTGAACGCGAAGTAAGCCCCCTGCTTCAAATCAAGGATGCTTATCCGAAGATGGTGCTCGCCAGAATCCGGGATGAAGCGTATCAATATGAAGGCGTTCAGATCGTGGATATTGCGGACTGGCTGGCAGAACAGCCGTCTACTTCCCAAAAATGAAAATAATTCGATTTTGGGAAATAGGAAGTCAGCTTAATAGATGCCGCTCCTTATACATAGAGCACCCAATTCCGGGTGCTCTAAAATATTCTGTCAGCAAAAGCAGAATACTACTATCACACGATGGGCGTACTCTATGGAACTTGACTACAGGGCTATTGGCAAACGCATCAAAATTGCGAGAATTCAAGCAAATCTGAAGCAGGAAAAGCTGGCGGAACTTATCAATGTATCCGCTTGAGGTCCAGTCGGTCTACAAGCTGGGTCAAAGAGTGAAATAATTCCCCTGATTTTAAAATCCCTCCCTGAGCTGTTCAGGGAGGGATTTTCAGGTTTTCTTTCTTGCTCTTTCGTCGGTTTCACGGAGAGTAAGCTCTCCGTAGGCTTCAAAGACTCTGTAGACAACGGCAGTATCTGTTACGATGTTTAATGCCGCTCTTCCTCCTTCAAGCTCTTTCACCTCGAAAACAAGTGCCTGATTGTCGTTCATTCCGGGAATGGGCTCCAGCGGAGCAAGAACAGAGTATATGCTGCCCTCCAAAGGAACGGAGGCAACCGGTTTGAATTTCAGCTCATTGCCGTCTGCTCCGTAGAGCGTGACGGTTTCATTCTCATTCATTTATGTCCTTTCTGTGGTTAGGCACATTCGTGTATTTCATGATGTTCATATATTTTTCGTAGTCCGTGTTTATGAGGGAGGTGAATAATATGTCTATCATGTTGAGAGTTGAAATGCGGCTTGACATTCCCCCCAGCCGGTCCCAGGATTCGCTTGATTGAACATAAAGCCTGTATTTGCAGGCCTCGCAGAGTCTGGAATCTCCAAGGGACGTTAGGGAAACGGTTGTTACATGGTTTACCTCCAGCTGATTTGCCACCTCGATTATGTCGTCTGTTTCGCCGGTGTAGGATATGAGGAAGGCAAGGCTTCCCTCACTGGAGTTCCTTGCATTTATTATCATTGAAACCCTGTCGGCATAGGCCGTTGAAGGGATTCCAAGGCGCATGCACTTGATCTGCGCATCAACCGCAACAACATTTGAGGGCCCCACTCCGTAGAAGTCAATCTGCTTTGCGCTGCCCATGAGGGAAATGATTTCTGAAAGAACCGACGGAGGATTCAGGCTGCCTGTATCCAGGATGGACTTTGCATTCTGGTCTGAAACCTTATTAATTATGTCAAAAACCGTATCATACCTGTCAACAGGGCTCTGGGCCCCTTCAAGTATGTTCAGGCGCATATACCCGGCAATTTCAGAGCACAATGCCAGGCGGAAGTCGGTATAGCTTTCAATCCCCAGCTTATGGCAGAGCCTTTTCACGGTTGTTGTGGATGTGAAGGTTTTGTCTCCAAGCTCCACAATTCCCATGTTGGAAACCTCTTGTATGTTTGAAAATATATAGTCAACTATATGTCTTTCAGATGGGGAAAGGTCTTTAATCTGGCGCATTTTAGCCAGAAGACCTATGCTTTGACTGCCGCTTTCCATTAAAGATTTTCTGCCTTGAAAATGTTGAGGATGGTGTCGGCAATTTCCTGTTCCTGCTCTCCCTCAACGGATACTGTAATTGTTTCGCCCTGCTTAACCTGAAGCGCCATAATTGCAAACATACGCTTTGCATCTGCAGTTTTATCCCCGTGGGAAATGGTTATCTTTGCAGCCTTGTAGGGGTTTACAGCCTTTACAACAAGACCTACCGGGCGGGCGTGAAGACCCATTGCATCATGTATGGTGTAGTCAAAAGAAACCATGAATATTCTCCTTAATTATTTAATTTCCAGAATTGAAGGATCTGTTTTTGCTGCTGCTATTATTTCACTATAGGCAGTATTTTTCAAGTTTTTATCTGCCCGGTTAAGATATGTGTTCATCAGCTCAAAATCTTTTTTAAACCAGGCAAGCTTTGCTATGCGAAATTGAATTATTCCGCGGGTAATGTTGTCTTTAGTATGCTCCGCCCGTCCTATAAGCTTTTTAATGAGAGCGGTGTTTTTGTCTATATAAACTGCAACTATTGTTTCGGTCTCTTCGAGGATTGAGGCATAGGGCTCGGTTTCCTGCAGCTTTGCCTTTGTTATGAAGCGGCGCAGATTATTTGCTGCAGCAAGGGCCTCATCCTTCCTTCCAGCAACGGCATAATATGAAAGGCTCTGCTGCCAAAGCTCTAATTTGTCTCTCGGTTCGAGCTTCAAGCCGTTCAGCCGCGCGATTGTGTTTTCAATTTTTTCGTCATCTCCAAGCTGCATGTATACCTGCAGCTTCCAGAGCTCGATTACAGGGCGCCTGAAAACGGTTTTAAAAAGCCTGTTGTTTTCAAGCCTTTCAGCGCAAAGGGCCGGATTTACCAAAAGCAGGCGTTCAATCTCCTTTGCGGATCGGTCCCTTAAACTGCTCTGCAGACGCAGCAGCGCGAAAACGCAGACCGCCATCAGAATAAAAAGCGGAAGCAGCTTCCAGTTTTCTGCCGCCCACTGTCTCAAGGCAGTGAAGCTCATTTTTATTCAGCTTCGGGGAAGCGAAGCATTGTTGAGCCGGCAACCTCAAGGGCCATGTCTGCAAGCTCCGAAGCGGAGAGCTCAAGGTTAAAAGAAAGCTCGGTATATGCAGAGGTGTTGACTCCTGCAACACAGCAGCAGCCCGGTCTCTCGGCGCATATGGTTGCAGCCTCTCTGAAGGGTGATCCGCCTGCAACATCGCAGCAGAAAAGCACCTCGCAGCCCTCTGTTAAGGAAAGAGCATCGGCAATTTTGCCCTGAAGAGCGGCCAAATCATCCTGCTCGTTAAAGTCGATGTAAATGTAATCTTCAAGCTCACCTATGAGCATTGCAAGATTTCTCTTCATTGCGGTTCCGTATCCGCCATGGCCAATGATAATAACTTTTGTCATTGTTTACTCCTGTTTTCTTTTATGAGTTAGAGCTTTGCAAAGATTATCCACAGCAGCAGCTCAATGGAGAGGACCCCATTGAGCTGCTTTGAGTGAACAGTAATCTATCGCCTGCCACAGCAGCAGACGATAGATGGCGCATTACATGTTGTTGTTCTGGAAAACAACCTTGCGGTATTCAGCGTATACCTCGTGCATATACTCCTTGGGAATTTCAACCACATTGGGAGATACAAAGATATACATCTTGTGGCCCATCTTCTCGAGAAGCAGAGCTGTCTCGGAGGCGATGGACTGAGCAATTGTGATAACTGCAACAGTGGAAGATGCTCCCACCTTCTGGTAATAGCCGGGTATTGCAACAAGTGCATCCTCAAGGGGGCAGCAGTTGTCAATCATTATGTCTGCCAGATCTCCGAGCATTTTGCCGCTGGAGTGATTGGGAGTTGCAACCTTATAGTTGTCTCCGGAGGTGATGGCAATGACCTTGAGTCCTCTTTCTTTGGCATACATTGCGCACTCGATGGGTGCTGCATTGTTTCCGCCGTGGGAGAACACTATCATAACTTCGCCTTCCTGGAAGTTGTAGCTCTGAAGGAAGTTTTTAATATAGCCTTCCTGGCGCTCAATCCAGAGCAGCTCTCTTGCTCCGCCGGGGCCTATAACATTGTTCCACATAAGTCTGGGATCCATGCAGGGATGCCAGCCCACGACGCCGCCATAACGGGGAAACACATCCTGAACGGGAAGCACAGAATGACCGCTGCCGAAAAGATGAACCATTTTTCCGGAATTAATTGCCTCTGCGCAGAGCTGTGCTGCTGCTTTTATGTTTGCGCTCTGCTCAGTATCAATTTTTTCGATAACACCGCTAACTTTTGAAATGTACTCGAGATTTGCCATTGAATGGGGTCCTCCTAAATTGAATAATGATTATCAGACAAGTGCTCCAACACCGGGGATGAATCCGATGGCAGTGAGAGCGATTGCAAGAACGAGTATAATGCCCATAATAGCCAGAGGCGACCAGTTCTTCTTTGCATAAAGGTTATATACAAAGATGGTGAGTCCCAGGGGAACTATATTGGGGAAGACTGCATTGAGCAGATTGTCAAGATTGAAGACAGAAATTGTGCCTGTGGTGTAGGTCTGGGTAGCTTCGTCGAAAACCTGGGTGGCAGTCTTTATGTCGATATTGAGGCTGCAGCTCACAAAGGAAGCAGTCAGTGCGCCAACAACAAGCAGGCCAAGAACCGTTACTGCGGAAATAATCTTGTCAAGCTGGCCGGATACCATGAAGCGCTGCACTCCGTCAAGACCTGCCTTGTAGCCCAGCTTAAAGAGAGTCCAGCTGAGGATATAGGTTCCAACGGGATAAACTATCATGTAAACCAGAGCACCGATCCAGGGAGCAGATGAAATGCTCTGTGCCAGAGAAAGGCAGATTGTGAGAAGCAGGGGGATTATTGTTGCAACCCAGAGAGAGTCTCCGATGGCGGAGGTGGGGCCTATGAGAGCAACCTTCGCATCCTGAATTGTTTCAGCAGTACCAACGCCGTTGGCCAGCTGTTCTTCCATGCCTATGCAGATACCATTGCAGACAGAGCCAACCTGAGACTCGGTGTTGAAAAGGGTGATGTGGCGCTTGAGACCTTCTGCCTTTTCTTCCTTGCTGTCATAAAGCTCATCAATGACAGGTGCCATTGACTGACCGAAGGCCATGCCAAGCATTGTTTCAGCCTGCTGAGAGCAGCCGTTCCAGAAGAACCAGTTGTTGAAGGACTTCTTTAATGTTTTTGCAGATACTGTCTTAGCCATGATTATGCAGCCTCCTTTTGGTCAAGAATGGTGTAGTAAACAACAGCCACGAGAGTTGCTATAACTGCCACAGCCATGGTGGAGAGCCCAAGATATGTTGCCATGACAAAGCCGCCGAGGAAGATGGCCCAGTGAACGGGCTTCTTTACAAGGAAAGCAAGGATGATGCCCATTCCGAGAGCAGCCATCATGCTGCCGAAGGTGGTGATAGCCGTGGTAAACCAGCCGGGGATGGCGATTCCGGCTTCTGCGCCGGCATTGATTGCTGTGAGAACTATGACTGCGGGAACAAAACGGCAGAGGAAGCCGATGGCCTGGCCGCCGATGAGGTTGGGCATCCACATCTTTTTGCATTCGCCGGATTCAGCGATTTTGTTTGCCCAACGGTTTACAAATACGTCGAGTGCATAGTGGACATTCCACATTGTTCCGCCGACTACGCCGCCTATGCCTGCGCCTGCAAATGCAAGACCGATGAGAGCTCCGCTGTCAGAAACAGTGCCCTTCATTGCAATTGCCATTGCAGTGCCGATGTAGGTTGCATAGGAAAGGTCCCATGCGACAGCTCCGCCGGGAGTGACATTTGCCAGATATGCAATCTGCAGGGGGATGCCGACTATCATAGCAGTCTGCATGTCGCCCATAATAATGCCGACGACAAAGGATGCTACGAGAGGTCTGCCAAGGCAATACCAACCGATGGTGTTGCCTACGATGGATCCGATTGCGCCGAGATAGCAGAACAGGGCAATCAGGATCACCTGGATAGTGCTCATAAGATTTTTGCCTCCTTAAAAATTTATCTATTGATGGTTTTACCCAATAATAGCCGCAATATTATTTAACCTGCTTCCTCATCTCGCTCCAGCTCTTTGCCGAAGATTTTGGAACGGTCTGATAGATGAGATTTACTCCGTCCTTTTCAATTTCGTCAAAAAGGGCAACATCCTCGTCTGATGCGAAGAACACGCTGCCTCCGCCCTTTGTGAGGTTATATTTTGTGTCTGGCCGCTTTGCTGCATTGCCGATTACAACGGTTTCACAAAGCTTAAGCTCTTCCCTGAAGTTTGCCAGGTCCTGGGGGAAACGGGTAACGAAAAGGCGGTTCTTCTCGCTCTCTTCCTTGAAAAGCTCCTTAGCCTCCGCAGCTGTTACAACATGAGCCTTGTAGTTTGCCGGAATTCCCATAAGCATGATTTTTTGCAGTGTGGGGTTGGCTGCAAGCTTATCGTCAATTGCAACAATTTCGCCGATTTTCCAGAAGCCGCACCATGCAGTTACAATCTGGCCGTGAATAAGCCTGTCGTCAATGCGGAAATAATTGTTTGCCATGTTTTGCCTCCTTGTGATTTATCTTGTATTAATGTTGAGATGCCAGGCATCTCATTTTGTTCCATTGTTAATTTTCTGTTAAATATTCTTCAAGTCGAAGTAAATATACAACTTTTACAATTGCATGTCGATATTTTGGGCTTTGATTGTTAATTTTTGACGGAACTCGTCAAAAAGTTAAGGGTTTTTTTATTATTATGTTATTGAAAAAAGGCTGCCTCTACATTTAAAATATAATCACTATTTTTCCGGAGGTGCAGCTTGAAAAAGGTCAGGCTTTCATCTTTCACTGAGCGTGCTTCGGCAATCGGTCTGCTTGTTCTTGTTGTTCTGCTTATTGCGCTGATTGTGATTTTTATTAAATGCTCTGTGGGATATATTATTTTAATTTCCATTTGCTCCGCAGCTGCCGTTGCTTTAGCAGCCGGATATTTATATGCCGTTCAAAGGGCCGCAGCGGAAATATGCGGAGAAGGCATTGTGAAGGTATACGGGCTTACCGAATACAGCGAAAGCTTTTCCGGCGCTTCAACCGTGAAAACCGTTGAGGTTTCTTTGGGCCCAGCAGCCTCCCGTTCAATCCTTTTCTGCGATGCCGGTGGCGGAAGCATATGCGCAATACCCACCATGTTCACTGCCAATTCCGGAGCAATGGCAGAGGCTGCCGCGAAAGAGCTTGCTGAAGAAGCCGGGCTCAAATTCATTCCGCAGCTTGAGCTCTGGAAATATGACCGGGAAGCCAAAGCAAGGCATAAGGCGGAGCTCAAGGCTGAAAAAAAGCAAAAAGGAGGCCGTCGCAATGGCGACAGCCCCAAGATTGAAGAATCTGATGTGAATTATGATGCTCTTGATGATGAACGGTGATTAAAGCATCTCCAGGCGCTCAACAAGCTCTGCCACAGCGCCGTCATTATTACTGCAGGTGACTATTTGGCAAATGGCCTGAATTTCCTCAGGAGCATTTGAAGGGCAGGCGGCAATGTCTGCCGCAAGCAGCATTGACATGTCGTTGAAATAATCTCCAATGCAGACGAGCTTTCTCTCCTCATAGCCCCCAAGCCCTTGAGCTTTTTTCACCCCGAGTCCTTTGTCTGCTTCCCGGCTGTAGCACTCAAAGAAAACCGGAGAGGATGTTGAAGAATTGAGCAGCCTTGCGCAATTCAATGCGGCGAAATCCGCCTTTACCTGTTCCATGTCCTCCGGGTTTTCAAGGATGAAGCAGGCTTTCAGGAAGCTGCGGGAATAGAAGTCTTCCAGGCTGGTGTGGGGGCGGAGAATGTCTTTAAGCTTTCCGTCCCTGCCGTCTTTGAGTTCAAGCTCATATATTCTTTTTTCATCTGCAACCGCAAGCCACAGCTTCGGGCAGCTTCGCGCATATTCCACAAGCTCCTCCTTGCAGCGCTGAGGAAGCGGGGTTGAGTACAGGAGCTCATCTTTCCGGCAGTCCCAAACAGCAGCTCCGTTAGCCTGAACGGAGGGCGCATTGAAGAAATGCTCCGGAAAAAATGCAACGGTATCATAATATTGCCGGCCGCTGGAAACCGAAAAGGCTCCTCCTACATTCATGAACCTTGAAATTGCATCAATGTTCCGTTTCGGAACGCAGGGCCCCAGCTCCCAGTCTGTCAGCATCGTGCCGTCCATATCTGAATAAACAATAAAATTACTTAATTCCATGCTAACAAATATACAGCATTTTTCCCCGCAAAAAAAGCATAGAACAATTTCTGTCAAAAATTAACATCGGAGGTGCTATTATGGCAAATTCCACCCGCAGCCTGCAGCGGAAGGACCGCAGCAGGAAACGCAGCAGCACATATCGCAAGGCCGGAGGAACAATATCAGACGGAAGGCTTCTCTCCTGTTACATTGTCAGCGCTGCAATCGTTATTATCTGCATATATGAGCTTGCTGTTGGTGATGACATTGCCGGAGGGGAATTTACATATGTCTTTCTTGCTGCAGCCGCCGTGGTACTGTCGGTTGTTATCACAGTGAGGAACAACAAAGCAAAAGCTGCTGCAAAGGGCAAAAAACGCAAATAACTTTTTACAGGAGGATATAGTGATGAAATTGAGCGGAGTAGGAGCTTCAGAGGGTATAAGCATTGCAAGAGTCTGGCACCTGAAGGAAGAGCTCACGAAAGTGCAGCATATTGAAAACTGCAGCGCAGAAGAAGAAAGCAGACGGTTTGAAACTGCCCGCCAACAGGCGATTGAGGAGCTGAGCCGGCTTTTTGAAGCTGTTAACGAGAACGACAGCGAAACTGCCGCAATTTTTGATATTCACCGCATGATGCTTGATGACCCTGATTTCTGCGAAGGCACAGCGGATGCAATTGCTGCAGGGCAGAATGCAGAATGGGCCGTTGAGCAGACTGCCTCCATGCTTCATGACATGTTTGAGGCCATGGATGATGACTACATGAGAGCCAGAGCCGCTGATGTTACCGATGTTTCAGGCAGGGTCATCCGTATTCTTTCAGGCGTGAGCGAAGATAATTCCATGCCTCATGAGCCTGTTATTGTTGCAGCGGAGGATCTCCTCCCCAGCCAGACAGTTAAGCTCGACAAAAACTTTGTTGTCGGATATGTTACCCAGAAGGGCTCACTCACCTCTCATTCTGCCATCCTCGCCCGTTCCATGGGAATTCCCTGCGTCGTTGGCTTGGGAGAGGATTTTTCCGCCATTCCCACCTCCGGCAGCATTATTATTGACGGAGGCGCAGGCTTGGTGATTGTTTCTCCGGAGGCGGAGGAAATTGCAGCATATGAGCAGAAGAAGGCAGAATATACAGAATATATTCAGATGCTGCGGAAATATAAAAGCATTGAATCCGTCACAAAGGGCGGCCATAAATGCTTGGTGTGCGCAAACATCGGGAGCGTTGAAGACGCAAAGGCTGCAAAGGAAAGCGGCGCTGAAGGCATAGGGCTTTTCAGGAGCGAATTCCTCTATCTTGACAGCCCCGATTTTCCCGACGAGGAAACCCAGTTTAATGTTTACCGTCAGGTTCTTGAGACAATGGCCCCCTGCCCCGTTGTTATTCGCACCCTCGATTTGGGCAGTGACAAGCAAGCTCCCTATTTCAACATTCCCGATGAAGAAAATCCCGCCATGGGCTACAGAGCAATCAGAATCTGCCTTGCGCAGCCGGAGATATTCCATACCCAGCTGAGGGCGCTTTTAAGAGCCTCATCATACGGAAAACTCAGAATAATGTTCCCGATGATCACCGGATTAAACCAGGTCCTTGAGATCAAGCAGCATGTTGCAGCTGTCTGCGAAGAGCTTGAAGCTCAGGGGATTGAAATCGGCAATGATCTGCAGCTCGGCATCATGATTGAAACTCCGGCTGCCGCAATTATGTCGGATGTGCTTGCAAGGGAAGTGGACTTCTTCTCGATAGGCACAAATGATCTCACCCAGTATACAATGGCTGCAGACAGAATGAATGCCCGGGTTAAGAACATTTTCAATTCCGAGGACCCCGCCGTCCTTCGCATGATTGAAATCACAGCCCGCAATGCTCATGAGGCCGGAATTTGGGTTGGCATTTGCGGAGAATCAGGTGCCAACACAAGGCTGACCCCATTCTTCATGAAAAACGGCATAGACGAACTCAGTGTTGCCGCATCCTCGGTTCTCAAGGTCAGGCGCGCTGTGTGCGAGTTTGAAGACTGACAGGATCTGCATCATGAATCATGCATTAAAAAACCGCCTTTCGGCGGTTTTTTAATGCGGGGTTTTCGCGGCTCTTAAGCTTATGCAGCTTTTATGTTTTTCCTTTTGGCAGTGAAATACTGGATCAAAACCACTGCCGCGAGCATGCCCACGCCCACAAGGTCAGTTGAGAGAGTGGGGTACATCATGAGTATTCCGCCAACGCCAATAACAATTCTCAAGGGCCAGGGGATGGTTTTGAAAAGGTAGCCGTTCATGCAGGCTGCCAGCCCGAAGATTCCTATGAGAGAGGTTATGCAGATTTCAATAACCTGAGTGGAGTTTGCATCCACAAAGAGCATGGCGGGATTAAGGCAGAAAATGTAGGGAACAATGAAGGCTCCGATTGCCAGCTTTGTTGCGTTGATTCCCGTTTTCATCGGATCTGATTTTGCAATTGCAGAGCCCGCATAGGCCGCAAGGGCAACAGGGGGCGTTATGTCCGCCACAATTCCGAAATAGAAAACAAAGAAGTGGGCTGCAATTTTCGGCACGCCTATTGTTATGAGTATGGGGGCGCAGGTTGAGGCCATTATGCAGTAGTTCGCAGTTGTGGGCACGCCCATTCCCAGAACTATGCAGCAGATCATTGTGAGGAACAGGGCTATAATGGTTGGATTCAAAATTTTGATTGCGGTTGATGCGCTGACCACTGCGGAAATCAGCTTTGAGGCAAGGCCCGTTGCCGTTATGCAGCCTGAGATCAGCCCCGCCATGGCGCAGGCCACGGCAACCGTGAGAACGCTTTTTCCGCCGGCCTCAAGAGCCTCAAGAACCTTGGGAATGTTTATCCTGTCTTCCCTGTTGAAAAGGGAAACAACAATTGCAACCAAAATTGCTATGCTCGCAGAGAACTGCATGGTTCTTGTGTTGGTTGTAACAAGCCACACAAGAACAACAAGGGGCAGGAGAAGATAGATTCTTGAAATAAGTTTGCCCACCCTGGGAAGGTCGTCCTTCCCAACGCCCTGAAGGCCGAGCTTCTTTGCCTCAAGATGAACGGCAATGAAAATTCCTGTGAAATAGAGCACGGCGGGGAGAATTGCTCTCAGAGCAACCTCTGCATAGGTCACTCCCATATATTCCGCCATCAGGAAGGCGGCAGCTCCCATTATGGGGGGCATGATCTGCCCTCCGGTTGAGGCGGCGGCTTCAACAGCTCCCGCAAACTCCGGCTTATAGCCGGTTTTTTTCATCATGGGGATGGTGACTGAGCCTGTTGTGACCGTGTTTCCAACGGAGGAGCCGGAGACCATTCCGCAGAGAGCGGAGGAGATTACCGCAACCTTTGCAGGGCCGCCGGAGAAGCCTCCCACAAGAGCGTTGGCAAGGTCAATGAAGAAGTTGGCAATGCCGGTTCTCTCAAGAAAGGCGCCGAAAATTATGAACACAACTATATATTTGGCGCAGACCTGAACCGGAGTTGCGAGAACGCCGGAGGTTGAATAGAAGAGAGTGTATAGCACCCGGGGGAGTTTGATTCCGGTTGTGAAGGTGTAGATCAGGAGGGCGCCCACAACGCAGAGAATTGGAATGCCAACGCATCTTCTGCACAGCTCCATGAGGGATAGGATGCCTATTATGCCGATTATCGTGTAGGTTGGGGTCATCTTTGAGGCGCTGGAGAGGATGACAATGAGAGTGTCAAACCGGAAGCAATACCAAAAGAAGCTGAAGGCTCCGGCAAGCATAATGACAATGTCATACCAGGGGAGAAAATTCACTCTCACATGGTGCTTTGAGGCGGGATAGGTGAGATAGCCCATTATTATTATGAGCCCGAGGAAGGCCGTGAGCCGCTTCTCCATGGCTGCCAGGGAGAAGAGAGTGCTCCAGATGCAATAAACCGAAAAGGCAATCAGAACCGCTCTGACAACCAAAGCCGGCTTTCCCTCCCAGATTCTTGTGTTGGATTCGCGGTCATACTTTCGCATGACCGCGTCCACATCGTTTCTGATATCGTTGGACATTGCTTTATTTATGCAACTGCGTAGCCCTTTTCAGCAAAATACTTTGCTGCGCCGGGGTGATAGGGAACGTCGGTTATGTAGGTTGCAAAGCTGAGATCCAGATCTCCGCCCTTTGCATGCTGCTCGCTTATTGCAGCTGCATTGTCAAAAATGGTGGAAACGAAATCGTAAACAACATCATCGTCCACGCTGTTGTTCACAAGAACAACCGCCGCAACCGCAACAGTCACCGCATCCTCAGTCATTCCGCTGTAGGTTCCGGCGGGGATAATATGCTTTGAATAGTAGGGGCTCATCTCAATAAGAGCATCTATGTGCTCATCGTCTATGCTAACAACATAAACGTCGTTTCCTGTTGCCAGGTCCGTAACGGCGGTGGTGGGTGCGCCGGCAACTATGAAGGCTGCGTCAATCTTTCTGTCCTTCATTGCTTCGGTGGAATCGCCGAAGGCGAGATACTGGGCATCTATGTCGTCCATGGTCATGCCGTAGGCTGCAAGAGCATCAACTGCATTGAAATAGGTTCCGGAGCCGCTTGCGCCGACGGAAACAGTCTTTCCGCGAAGGTCTGCAACGGTTTTAATGTCAGGGTCCAGGGTTATAATCTGAACATCCTCCATGTAGAGAGCGGCTGCAACGCTGAAGCAGTCAACCTTCTCTTCAAAGAGGTTGGTTCCTGAATAGGCATAGCTCATAACGTCTGACTGGCAGAAGGCGAACTGAGTTGCGTCTGCCTGCAGGTCTTCAACATTGGCCTTGGAGCCGTTTCCGACAACAGCGGTTATGTTCAGGTCTGTCTTTCCGGAGACATACTGGGCAAGGACGCTGCCGTAGGCATAGTAGGTTCCTGCTTCGCCGCCGGTTGCAAAGGTAATGTCCTTTGAGGCGGAGCTTCCGCAGGCACAGAGGGCAAGGATCATGGCAAGAGCCATAACAAGAGCGATAAACTTTTTCATTTTAAAAATCCTCCCGTGATTTTTTCTTACGGGAGGATAATACACCACGGGAGTCCAAATGTAAAATCTTATTATCTGTTTAATTATCTGTTTTCTTGATAATTCATAAGACTCATCAGCTCCCTGCCGAAGCCGGATTCATTGCAGTCATACCGGGTTATTATATCTGCCGCCTCAAGGCAGACCTTTGCCCCGTTGCGCAGGCACACTCCGGTTCCCGCCATCTGAATCATTGAAAGGTCATTGCTGCCGTCTCCGAAGGCAACGGCGTTTTCAAGGCCGAAGCCCAGAGAGGAGCAGAGAACCTCCAGGGCCTTCCCCTTTATCCCTGCGGCGGAATTTATTTCAATGTTTGTCTGGAGTGAGGTTGAAACATAGAGCCTGCCGGGGAATTTTTCGTCAAGCCTTTTCAGCTGCTCTTCCCTTTCCTCAGGCCTTCGGAAATAATACTGGAGCTTGTAGATCGGGCTGCCGGAATTTATTATGTGCTCCTTCAGCTCAGGGACCGGTCTGCGCTTTGACTTCATTGTTTTAACATAGTTGGGATCGGGCATGTAATCGTCGAGTACGGCAAGCATATCTTCGTTCATAAAGGCCTCTTCCCTCGTGTAGCAGTCGTATAAGCAGGGAAGTGTGTCTCCGTGCTTCAAAATGCCGAGAGCAAGCTCCGTTTTCAGAGGAGCCTCATAAAGATATCTGTCTTCAAGGGAATCGTAAACAGCGGCGCCGTTTATTAAAATCAAATATCTGCACATGCTCTTCAGCCCTTCGGGGATGTTGTTATACTGCCTTCCTGTTGCGGGAACAATTTCAATCCCCCGCTCCCTTGCGGCTTCAAGGGCCCGGATATTTTCCGAAGAAAGCTTTTTGTCCTTATCTAATATCGTAAAATCAAGATCGAAAGCAATAAGCTTAATGTCCTTCATGCGCATTCAGCTCCTCAAGAAATATTTTTGCGGCGCTGCCCTCTTTTTCGGCTGCTCCTCCGTGCATCAGGAGATATATTTTTCTGGGCTCCGGCGCATCCGTAAGCCTGGAGATTTCAACTCCGTAGAGCTTCGCCATAAGCTCTGCAACCTCGGTGGGCAGGAGGGCCCAGCCGTTGAATTCCTTTATGAATTTCACAATCATGTGGGGCGACGAAACCTCTATGCGGCAGGAATCATGACCAGGGAAAAATGTGTCTCGCCAGAGCTCAACCGGGGAAAAGTTTCCTCCCGTGAGCCTTATTTCCTTTTCCGGATCAAGCTCTGAGGGGCTGATTATATCCTTCTTATCCCCTGCGCGCACCAGGGAAAAATGCTGGTCGTAGGCATGGCGGTGAATAATGTTTCTGTGGGAGGATTCATAGGAAGCAAAGCCGAAATCTATCATGTTGCTCTCCATAAGCTCGTAGACAACGGAGGTGTCCGCCATCTGGGAGGATATTCTGATTTCCGGATGCTTTTTCATTATGCTCACCAGCACCGGCTCTAAAGTTCCGAAATACATGCTCTCCGGGGCGGCAATTCTCAGAGTCTGCCTGCTGCTGTCCCGCAGCTCCGCCGCCTCTTCATAGAGAGTCTGCAGGCGCATGGCAAGGGTAATAAACTCCCTCCCCTGGCTGGTGAGTTCAATTTCCCTCATGCCCTTCGAGCGGATAAACAGGCTGTAGCCCAGCTCCTCCTCAAGCCTTTTAAGCCTTGTGGAAATCACGCTCTGAGCAAGGAAAAGATGCTCCGAGGCCTTTGTTATGTTTCTGGAGCTCACAAGCTCAAGGAATATCTCAATGTCTTTATATTGCATATTATCTCCCTCAATATCTGTTTCCGTGATATTTTACCATGATGTTCAATAATGTCAATATGTACAAAAAAATAGTGAGCATTTGCACGAATGTTACAAAAATTTTCTTTGGTTTGACATTAGTGCGCGAAATTGTTAAAATGTAGACTATTAGTATACCAACAAAATTAAGATTGGGGGAATAATCCACACAATGAGAGATTTGAAGTATCTGCAGTACTTTGAAGACCTTCTGCAGGAGGCAAACAATGAGCTCATTGTCAAGGCAAAAAGCGAGGGGCGGGTATGCGTTGCCTTTCCCTGCGAAAACATTCCCGAGCCTCTGCTGAATCTTGGGAACGCCTTTTCAATTCGCCTCTTTGCTCCTAACACCGGCTCCATGGACCTTGGAAGCTACTACCTCACCAACCTCCTCTGCGAAACAAGCCGCGCTCTTCTCGAAAGGGCGATTGAAGGCGGCTTCAATTTTGCAGACTGCGTGATTGCTCCCGACGGCTGCACCATGATGAACCGCTGCGTTGAGAACATGGAACTGCTCAAAACCATGGGGAAAGACAACCCTAATTTCTTCCACCAGTATTTGGAGCTGCCCCTGAAGGCAGACGAGAACAATGTTCAGCTGGCAGTTGTTCAGGCAAAGAACCACATTTTGGCTCCCCTTGCCGAAAAATACGGCATAGACACTTCAGACGCTGCCATAAGAGAGGCCGTCAAGGAGCACAACAGAGTCTGCGAGCTTATTCGCGCCATAGGAGATTTCCGCAAGGAGGAAAAGCCCCGCATAACAGGCTACGAATATCATGTGCTCACGCTGGCAACCTATGTCTGCCCCAAATATCTGCTTATAGACAAGCTTGAGGAGACCCTGGAAGAGCTGAAAACCAGAGAGCCCGACGAGAAAAAATACAGGGCAAGGGTTCTGGTCGTCGGCTCCGAGGTGGATGATTCCGGCTTCATAAAGCTCATAGAGGAAACAGGCGCATATGTCTGCGCAGACAGGTTCTGTTTCGGTTCCCTGCCCGGCAGGAACCCCATTGAGCTTAACGACGAAGAAGATGCTCTCACCCAGGTCTGCCGCCACTATACCTACAGCTGCCAGTGCCCCCGCATGATGAACATGGAAAAGGTTTACGGCCGCAAAAAATATGTGAGCGAGCTTGCAAAGGAATATGGAGCAGACGGAATAATCTATCAGCAGGTTAAATTCTGCGACCCATGGGCATATGAAAGGACTCTTGGCTCCGTCATGCTCCGGGAGAACTACAATTACCCTGTTCTCTCCGTTGACAGGCCCTATAACATCAATTCTTCCCTCGGCCAGATGCGCACCCGCGTTCAGGCCTTTGTCGAAAGCCTTGAGATCAAGTCAATTCAGGGAGGTGCCAAAAATTGAAAGAGTATAAAACCGTATTCAACCCAAAAAAGAAAAAGGGCGAACAGAGCTACAGCGCGCTTTTCAACGAGGGCACTGTCCGCAAACGCAGAGAATGGCGCGGCCTGAAGGACACTCTCTATGATTACAGCCGCTGGCTCTACATCTGGAGCATAATGATTGACTGCTCCATGAGCAGGGGCTTTGTTAAGGGGCTTTTCAGATATCGCTGGGTCAGCAATTATCTGGCTCTCCCCCACATGTTCGACAAGTTCACAACCGGCCTGCGTGACGAGCCTCTCCGCATAACCCACACCGCCATGGACTTTGTTGCCTATGATGTTGCCCAGTGCATCAAGAACAGTCTCCGGGGAGACAGACGCTGCGGGAACGACAAGGAATTTTCCGAGCACTGCGTCCTGACAGATGAAAACGCAATGACCGCCTTCATGATGGGCTTTGATGAGCCCGTGAAGGCAATACTCCGCGAAGTGCCCACCATGTTCTCCGCCAACCTCATCAAGCAGTATTCCACAACTCACTACCTTGATGTGGCCCAGGAGCACGGCATCCCCGGAGATGTGTGCCCCATGCCCGAGGCTGAGGCCGGCATTTCAATAGACGATGACTTCCCCGTTCTCGGCAGATGCGCCGTTCAGGTTAACACCACCTGCGACGGTTCCCTCATGGGCAACGGAATCATTGCGAAGCGCCTTGAAGAGGAATACAACATTCCCACCTTCCAGCTCGTTGCACCCATGCGGCATAAGGAGCCGGATGTTCAGGATTATGCCGCGGAAGACATTAAAAAGGCTATCGCCTTTGTTGAGGAGCATGTACCCGGCGCAAAATGGAGCTGGGAGCACTACTTTGAATGCGCAAAGCGCGTGAACCAAACCACCCGCAACCGCTGGGAGTGGCTTGAAATCAACAGCACTGACTATCCCCAGTTTGTGGGCGCAGTCTTCTCCCTCTATAACGACACGAACTACATGGGCAACTGCGGCCGTTCTCCCCTCTTCCCTCCTATTGACGAAAAGATTATGAAGCTGGTCCGCCAGGGCTATGAAAACAAGACCATGATGGCCCCTGAATACAGGCACAGATGCATTGTCTGGGGCGTTCAGCCTCAATACTGCATAGACATGCTCTACTGGATGATTCACTGCTGGGGCGTTGTCCCCCTGACAGACATGCTCTCCATGGTTATAGACAGGGAGATTGCCGAGGTCGATACCCCCGAAAACCGTGAGCAGGCCTATTACGACATGGCATGGCTCAACGAAAACATGATCATGAGAAACCGCACCCACGGAGGCTATGCAGTTCTTGTTGACGAGCTTTGGGAATACTGCGAACGCATGAATGCAGACATGGTCATGATGTGGGAGCACATGTCCTGCAAGGCGCTGTGCGGAATGCACGGGCAGTTTGAAGAGCAGGCCAGAGAGCGGGGAATTCACCTTGTGTGGGTCAGCCACGACCTTTGCGATCCGAGAGTTTTCACCCGCCAGGCCATAAGAGACCAGTTCTCCAGCTATATGCACACCGTCATGAGAGAAGAGCCTCTTGATCCCTCCATCGAGTTCCTGCCTGACGAGAACGCATGGTGATTAAATAAGGAGTTACATATGAAAAAATTAGCTAAGCTTCCCCTTTACATTCTCGGTGGGGTCCTGGTGCTCTTCCTTGCAACCTTCGGAATCTATTTCTTCAATTTAGACATGAAGGCCATGGCCCTCATCGAGCCCCTCCTCCTGAAGCACTACGACACAATGCCCCGCAACCAGAGAATTTAATAAACCTAAAAACCCCACCCGGATGGCTTGCCATCCGGGTGGGTTGTTTACCAGCGCCATATTGCGTCGAAAACAGTTTTCATCGGCTCTTTATTTTCACTGCGTTCTATATATGCTGTGTTTCCTGCCTTATCGGTAATTCTTGCAAATGCGAAAATTTCATCCGCATTCCTTCCCCTTTCGTTGATAACAACATAGATTTCATCTGCGCAGCAACATATCCATTCCGCTTCCTCACAGCTCAAATCTTCAATCTGCATCCAGCACAAGGATATCCGCGCCAACTTCTTTTGTGATGTATTGCCATTGAATGAGGATGTCGTTATAATTTCTTCCCAAACGGTCAATGCTTTTAACAATCAGAAGATCTCCCTTTTTAATTTGCTTCATCAATTTTTTATATGCAGGGCGGTCAAAGTCCTTTCCGCTTTGCCAATCGGAATAAATGTTTTTCTTTGGGATGTTGTAGGGTTCCAGTGCCATGAGCTGACGATCTATGTTCTGCTCCTTGGTTGAAACCCTGATGTATGCGTAGTCTGCCATAATTAATGCCTCCTGTAATGTGTTATCAAGCATATACTACAGCAGAAACAGACTGAGCGGTCTGCCAATCAGCTAATTCTGAAAAGCAGACCGCTCAGTTTATTCAGTTAATTTTTGCCGCCCATTCCTTCCTCCTTGCATAATTTTTTTGGCGATAGCATTGACAAAATAGGATTTATCCTATAACATGTGGATGCGA
>R05__coassemble_273_pt1 | contig 27258 bp, 26 predicted proteins | sample R05__metabat2_low_PE_015 | metagenome-assembled genome bin R05 | reverse complement strand
AGCTGCGGTGCTTGCACCGCCGTCCATTGTCAATTGTCCATTGTCAATTGTCAATTAAAAAACCGCCTTTCGGCGGTTTTTTAATGCCTTTCGGCGGTTTTTTATTACTTATTAAGCGCTTCGTTAACTGCAACTGCAACTGCAACAGTCATGCCCACCATGGGGTTGTTTCCTGCGCCCAGGAAGCCCATCATTTCAACATGGGCAGGAACCGAGGAGGAGCCTGCAAACTGAGCATCGCTGTGCATGCGGCCCATTGTGTCCGTCATGCCGTAGGAAGCGGGGCCTGCTGCCATGTTATCGGGGTGAAGGGTGCGGCCTGTGCCGCCGCCGGAGGCAACCGAGAAGTACTTCTTGCCCTGCTCAATGCATTCCTTCTTGTAGGTTCCGGCAACGGGGTGCTGGAAGCGGGTGGGGTTAGTGGAGTTTCCGGTTATGGAAACATCAACGCCCTCTGAATGCATGATGGCAACGCCCTCGCGAACATCATCTGCGCCGTAGCAGCGGACATTTGCGCGCTCAGTGTTGGAGTAGGCAATTTCCTTGACAATCTTCAGCTCGCCGGTGAAATAGTCGAACTGGGTCTGAACATAGGTGAAGCCGTTGATTCTGGAGATGATCTGGGCTGCATCCTTTCCGAGACCGTTGAGAATTACGCGGAGGGGGAGCTTGCGGGCCTTGTTTGCGTTTTTAACAATGCCGATTGCGCCCTCTGCTGCTGCAAAGGACTCATGGCCTGCCAGGAAGGCAAAGCACTTTGTCTCGTCGGAAAGGAGCATTGCTCCGAGATTTCCGTGGCCCAGACCTACCTTGCGGTCTTCGGCAACGGAACCGTCAAGGCAGAAGCTCTGAAGGCCAACGCCCAGAAGCTTTGCAGCCTCTGCTGCGGAGGCAGCGCCCTGCTTAATTGCTATTGCAGCGCCCACACAGTAGGCCCACTTAACGTTTTCAAAGCAGATGGGCTGAATTCCGCCCACTATTTCATAGGGATCGAAACCCTTTTCCTTGCATATCTCGCGGCACTCTTCAACGGAGGAGAGACCGTACTGAGCGAGGACAGCATTAATTTTGTCTATGCGTCTTTCATAGTTTTCGAATAAAGCCATTATATTGCCCTCCTTCTCTTATTCCTGGCGCGGGTCAATGTATTTAACCGCGCTGTCCCACTGGCCGTAGTGACCGGTGGCCTTCTTCATTGCTTCGTTGGCATCGTCGCCCTTCTTAACGAAGTCCATCATCTTGCCAAGGGAAACGAATTCATAGCCTATAATCTCATTTTCAGCATTGAGAGCCAGCTTTGTAACATAGCCTTCTGTGAGCTCAAGATATCTGGGGCCCTTTTCCTTTGTGGCAAACATGGTGCCTATCTGGGAACGGAGGCCCTTGCCCAGGTCCTCAAGTGAGGCGCCCACTGCAAGGCCGTCCTCTGAGAAGGCGGACTGAGTGCGGCCGTAGACAATCTGGAGGAAGAGCTCACGCATTGCAGTGTTGATTGCATCGCAGACCAGGTCTGTGTTGAGAGCTTCGAGGATTGTTTTGCCGATGAGGATTTCGGAGGCCATTGCAGCGGAATGGGTCATTCCGGAGCAGCCGAGAGTCTCAACGAGAGCCTCTTCAATGATGCCCTCTTTAACATTGAGGGTGAGCTTGCAGGCGCCCTGCTGGGGAGCGCACCAGCCTATACCGTGGGTAAAGCCGGAGATGTCTTTAAGCTCCTTTGCCTGAACCCATTTGCCCTCTTCGGGTATGGGAGCAGGACCGTGGTATGCGCCCTTTGCAACGGGGCACATGTTCTTAACTTCTGTTGTGTAGGTCATGGTCTATATCCTTTCAATTAAACTTTTTCCTGTCATTTCAGAGGGCTTTGCAAGCTCCATGGCATCAAGGATGGTGGGAGCTATGTCTGCAAGGCGGCCGTCTTCAAGCTTTATGCCCTTGAGATTAACGGCAAAGGGAACCGGATTGGTTGTGTGCGCTGTGTTGACGGCTCCTGCTTCGTCGAACATGCAGTCTGCATTCCCGTGGTCTGCAGTCACAAGGAGAACAAGGTCTTCATGGCCTTCAGCCTCTGCGATTACTCTTCCCATGCAGCTGTCTATTGTTTCAACGGCTTTGATTGCCGCATCCATAATTCCTGTGTGCCCGACCATGTCGCAGTTGGCAAAATTGCAGACGATGAGATCATATTTGTCTGATGCGATGGCTTCAACAAGCTTGTCGCAAACCTTTTCGGCAGACATTTGGGGGATAAGGTCGTAGGTGGGGAATTCCTTGGGAGAAGCAACCAGGCAGCGCTCCTCTCCTGCTATTTCCTTTTCAACGCCGCCGTTGAAGAAGAAGGTTACATGAGCATATTTTTCGGTTTCGGCCACCCTGAACTGCCTGAGCCCCAGGGAGGAAACATAATCTCCCAGAGTGTTTTCTATCACCTCGGGGGGATAGGCAATGGGGAGAGTGAGAGCCTCGTCATATTGGGCAGTGCAAACATAGGAAAGGGGGAAAACCGTTTTCTTTCTCTCAAAGCCCTCAAATTCCGGGAGGTTGAGAGCCCAGGTCATCTCTCTTGCCCTGTCAGGCCGGAAGTTCATGAAAATAACGCTGTCTCCCCGGTTTATAACTCCCTCCGGGCAGCTCACAAGGGGCTCAACAAATTCGTCTGTCACGCCTCTTTCATAGCTTTCGCGAACTGCTTCAACGGGATCTGCCGCTTCAATTCCCTCGCCGCAGACTATTGCATTGTAGCCCTTTTCAACTCTGTCCCAACGCTTGTCTCTGTCCATGCCGTAGAAACGGCCCTGAACGCTTGCAATTTTTGCATTTCCCAGCTCCTCGCATTTGCTGCGGAGAGCTTCAAGATAGGAGGCGCCGGATGAAGGGGGAACATCTCTTCCGTCTAAAAAGCAGTGGACATAAACCTTTTCAAGCCCTCTGCTCTTTGCCATTTCCAAAAGGGCAAAAATGTGGTTAATGTGGCTGTGAACTCCGCCGTCGGAAAGGAGACCCAGAACATGCAGAGCCTTGCCCCCCTCCTTTGCATCGTCCATTGCCTTTATGTAGGCGCTGTTTTGGAAGAAGCTGCCGTTTTCGATTTCCCTTGTTATTTTGGGGAGAATCTGGAAGACGACTCTGCCTGCTCCTATGTTGGTGTGGCCAACCTCGGAGTTGCCCATCTGCCCGGCGGGAAGCCCAACGTCAAGGCCTGAGGCCATGAGCTTTGAGCAGGGATTTGAGGCAAAAAAGCCGTCTAAATTGGGGGTTTTTGCCCGGGCAATGGCATTTCCCGGAAGGTCCGGGGCAATGCCGAAGCCATCAAGTATAACCAAAACCGCTTTTTTCATTGATCTGCCGCCTTTACTATGGCCGCAAAGTCTGCAGGCTTGAGAGATGCTCCGCCTATGAGGCCGCCGTCTATATCAGGCTGGGCAAGAAGCTCCTTTGCATTGCCTGCATTCATGCTTCCGCCGTAGAGTATGCTGACGGCACGGGCAGTCCTTGCGCCGTAGATCCCGCGGATGACGGCCCTTATCTCGCAGCAGACCTCTTCTGCCTGCTGAGCCGTTGCGGTTTTGCCGGTTCCTATTGCCCAGATGGGCTCATAGGCTATTATTACATGGCGCATCTGAGAGGCGGTTATGCCGCTGAGCGCTGCCTTCACCTGGTAGCTTATGTATTCCATGGTGAGATCCATTTCTCTCTGCTCAAGGCTCTCTCCAACGCAGATTATGGGAGTGATGCCCTCCTTCAGAAGGACCTTGGCCTTTGCATTTATGAGCATGTCTGTCTCTCCGTGGTATTGACGGCGCTCGCTGTGCCCTGTTATGCAGTATCTGGCTCCGATGTCTGCAAGCTGAGCTGCGGAGATCTCACCGGTGTAGGCTCCCTTTTCAAACTGCGAGCAGTCCTCGGCTCCGGCATGAAGCTTGCACTTTTTTCCTTCTCTCACCATTGCCGGAATCATGATTCCCGGAACGCAGAGAACAACGTCGCAGGCCTTTTTATCGGGCATTGCAGCGGCAAGCTTTTCCATGAAGGGCTTGATTTCGGAAGCGAGCATATTCATTTTCCAGTTGCCCGCTATAACTGTTTTACGATATTTTCTGTTCATTGAGCTTGGTTTATTTCCTTTTTACAATGAGAATGCTTTATTTGTCCAGCAGGCAGACAACGCCGGGAAGGGCCTTGCCTTCGAGGAATTCAAGGGATGCTCCGCCGCCGGTGGAGATGTGGGTAACCTTGTCTGCAAAGCCAAGCTTTTCAACTGCGGCTGCGCTGTCTCCTCCGCCGATGATGGTGACAGCACCTGACTCTGCAAGAGCCTTGGCCATTGCCCTTGTGCCCTCGGCAAACTTGTCGAACTCGAAAACTCCCATAGGTCCGTTCCAAACAACGGTTCCTGCGCCCTTAACCGCAGCTGTGAAGAGCTCGATTGTCTTGGGGCCGATGTCCATTCCCATGAGGTCTTCGGGAATGTCTCCCTCGCAGAGAACGGGCTCCGCATCTGCGCTGAATTCGGCTGCACAGAGATTGTCTACAGGCAGAAGAAGCTTTACGCCCTTTTCCTCGGCCTTTTTAAGCATGTCGCCTGCGTATTCAATGCGATCTTCCTCAAGGAGAGATTTGCCTATTTCATAGCCCTGGGCTTTTTTGAAGGTGTAGGCCATTCCGCCGCCGATGATGACAGTGTCTGCCTTTTCAAGGAGATTGTTTATAACATTGATCTTGTCTGAAACCTTTGCTCCGCCCAGAATTGCAACGAAGGGACGGACAGGATTTTCAAGGGCCTTGCCCATTATGGAAAGCTCTCTGTCAACAAGGAGACCGGAGTAGGCTTCGAGGTAGTTTGCAACGCCTTCGGTTGAGGCATGGGCTCTGTGGACGGTTCCGAAAGCGTCTGAAACGAAAACATCTGCCATTGAAGCCAGCTCTTTTGCAAACTCAGGGTCATTCTTTTCTTCCCTCTTGTCGAAACGGAGGTTTTCAAGAAGCATAATCTGACCGCCCTGAAGGGCAGCTGCCTTTGCCTTTGCATCCTCTCCGATTATGTCGGCTGCAAAAACAACATCCTTGCCCAGAAGCTCAGAAAGACGCTCTGCCACGGGAGCGAGAGTGAGAGAGCTCTTCCACTCTCCCTTGGGCTTTCCCAGGTGGGAGCAGGCTATCACGGCTGCGCCCTTGTCAAGAAGATATTCAATGGTGGGGATGGCGGCAACTATGCGCTTGTCGCTTGTTATTTCGCCGGTTTCCTTGTTCTGGGGAACGTTGAAATCGCAGCGGAGAAGAACCTTTTTTCCTGCAGGGTCAAAGTCGTAAACTGTTTTTTTGCTGTAGTTCATTTATAAGCCTCCAAATAAGAATTTACTTTGAAACGGCTACATTTTAGCACAAAAAGTGCAAAAATCATGCATTTTTTTGCCAAAAACATAATTTCTTGCATATTGAACAAATAAGGTTTACAATAGTTGCGGACTAAGCCGATTTTTTGTTGTTTTTGCCCATGTCAAAACATTAACACAGAGGAAATAAGTTATGATTTGTTCGGATTGCCCCAGAAAATGCGGCGCTTTCAGGGGAGAAAATTCAGGAGAAGGCTTTTGCGGCTGCCCGGAGCTGCCGCTGATTGTCAGAGCTTCGCCCCATTTCGGCGAGGAGCCCTGCATAAGCGGGAGCCGTGGCTCCGGAGCAGTGTTCTTCTCCGGCTGTTCCCTTCGCTGCAGTTTTTGCCAGAATTCGGAAATAAGCAGGCTTCCCTCCGGCAAAAGCTTTTCTCCCGGAAAGCTTGCGGAGCTGCTGAACAGGCTCCAGGACTCCGGAGTTCACAACATAAATCTTGTGACCGCCTCCCACTACATTCGCCCCGTGGCAGAGGCCCTTGAAAAAGCGAAGCTTAAAATCCCCGTGGTTTGGAACAGCTCAGGCTATGAGCTTCCGGAAAGTCTCAGGCTGCTCAACGGTCTTGTGCAGGTCTACATGCCGGACTATAAATATTCAGACTCCGGCCTTGCCGCAAGGCTCAGCCGGGCCCCTGACTACCCTGAGACAGCTGCAGAGGCAATTGAGGAGATGTTTTCCCAGAGGGGAGCATACCGGCTGAGCGCTGACGGCATGCTTGAAAGCGGCGTTCTCATACGGCATCTCATCATCCCGGGAGAGACGGAAAATTCCATGGGCGCAATGGATTTTGCCGCGGATAATTTTGGGGAGGCCGTGCTTTTTTCTCTCATGTCACAGTTTACACCGATGAACGATTGTGGTATAAATAGAGGGGTGAACAATGAAGAAAACGAGGCTTTAATTCATTATATGAAGCTTCGCCGTCTCTCCGGCTACTGCCAGGAGCTCTGCTCCGCCACAAGGGAAATGATTCCCGACTTTTCAGAATTTTCAAGTTTAAAGGAGATCACATTATGACCTACGCTCAAGTTCACGAAGCGGCCAACGGGCAGCTCGGCCCCTACTGCAAAAACTGCCCCGTGTGCAACGGAAGGGCCTGCGGCAATGCAATACCCGGCCCCGGCTGCAAATACCCCGGGCAGACTGCCTCCCGGAACTACGACAAATGGCAGGAAATCTGCGTTAACATGGACACTCTGAATCCCAACTACGATCCGGACATAAGCTTTGAGCTTTTCGGCCACGAATTCAAGGCTCCGATTTTTGCCGCTCCTCTGGGTTCTCTCGATATGCACTACGGCCCCAAATATAAAGACCCTGAATACAACACGATTCTCGTTAAAGCCGCTGCGGAATACGGTCTCATGGCCCTGACGGGAGACGGGGTGGACCCGAAGAATCTCACCTGCGCCGTTGACGACATGAAGAATTTCGGCGGGATGGGCTGCCCCACAATAAAGCCCTGGAACAAGGAAGCCGTTTTCGAGAAGCTGGATTATTGCAACGAGGCCGGGATTTTCGCCGTTGCCATGGACATTGACGGAGCAGGTCTCCCCTTCCTCAAGGCAATGAATCCCAATGCAGGCAGCAAAACCGTTGACGAAATGAAGGAGCTCATTTCCTATGCCAAAATGCCCTTCATCATCAAGGGAATAATGACTGCCGGGGGAGCAAAGAAGGCAGTTGAAGCCGGCGCAGCTGCAATAGTGGTTTCAAACCACGGCGGAAGAGTTCAGGGCGGCTGCCCCTCAACAGCTGAGGTGCTTCCGGAAATCGTTGAGGCCGTTAAAGGGCAGACTGTCATAATCGTTGACGGCGGCATCAGAAGCGGAGTTGACGTGTTCCGCGCTCTGGCCCTGGGCGCAGATGCGGTTCTCATAGGCCGCCCCGTTCTCAACGCAATCTACGGGAGCGCAGAGGAAGGCTTTGCCGCTTATATGGACAAGATCATCGGCGAATTCAAGAGCACAATGACAATGTGCGGCGTGGGCTCCCTTAAAGACATCGGCCTTTCCAACATCCGCCTTCCCAAATAATCAAATAATTATTACATATTAATTTCAACAGGACCGGCTATCTGCAATGCATGTTGCCGGTCTTAATTATTTTGCAAAATTTTGTGATTTTTTTGTTTTCAACCACTACCAATTGTGGTTAAGCTATGGTATAATTTCCTGAATAATAATTACAGATAATGCCGGGAGGTTAATCATATGAAAAAAATACTCTGCATGGAAGATGAAGACAATATCCGTTCTTTTATCGTCATAAATCTTCGCAGAAGCGGCTTTGAGCCCATTGAGGCTGCCAGCGGCGAGGAGGCATTGGAGAAGCTCCGCGTCAATCCTGACATATGCCTTGCTCTGCTGGATGTTATGCTCCCCGGGATAGACGGCTTTGAGGTCTGCCGCCGCATAAGAGCCCAGGGCTCAAAAATCGGAATAATCATGCTCACTGCCAAATCCCAGGAGATAGACAAGGTCACAGGCCTCATGACCGGGGCAGACGACTATATTACCAAGCCCTTCTCCCCCGCCGAGCTCACTGCAAGGGTGGATGCGCTCATCCGCCGCCTGGGCTCCGATGAAGACGAAAATGCCGGCACGGAGCTTAAAAACGGCCCCTTCACCCTCAACACCAGAAACCGCACCCTTGAAAAGGACGGCTCCCGGCTCAAGCTCACCCAGATTGAATATCTTCTCATGAAGCTTTTCATGGAAAATCCCGGAAAGGCAATGTCAAGGGAAGACATACTTTCCGCCGTTTGGGGGACTGATTTTTCAGGAGAACTCAAAACCGTTGACGTTAACATACGGCGCCTTCGCATGAAGATTGAACCGGATCCCACCGAGCCGGAATATCTCACAACCGTTTGGGGCTACGGCTATAAGTGGGGCTACTAATTGGCAGACAGAACCGGCAAAATTTTAAAATCTCTTAAGGCCCTGCTTCAGACCTCCGGAAGTCTTCTTCGCCAGCTGACCGTCTCTGCGGCTGCTGCGGTGATTATGCTCCTTCTGTGCGTATTTCTCATTGTGAGGGGAAATATTATTCTTTCGGTTATTGCAATTCTCCTGGTTGCGGTTTACATAATTTTGATAAACCTATGGTTCCGTACCTTTGTTTCGGATCCGATAGAAGGACTTACAAGGTTTTCCAAAAAAATTGCCGACGGAAGCTACGGCATTCAGGAAAACAAGCTCGTCAGCAATGAAATCGGCAACCTGACAGATTCAATAAACGAAATGTCAAAGAAGATTGCGGTTGCCGAAAAAACCAGAACCGAATTCATCTCTCAGATTTCCCACGAGCTGCGCACTCCTCTCACGGCCATAACCGGTTGGGCAGACGTTATTGATTATGAAAAAGACAGTCTGTCTCCCGAAACTCAGAGAGGCGTCGGCATAATCTCAAAGGAGGCGGAGAGACTCACCAGAATGGTTGCGGAGCTCCTTGAGTTCACAAGAATTCAGGACGGCCGCTTTAATCTGAGAATTGAGCTTATAGACATTGCCGCGGAGCTTGAAGATGCTCTTTTCACCTATGGAGAGCTTATGAAGCAGGCCGGAATAAGCCTGAACTACAGCTGCCCGGAAAGCGAAATTCAGCTTATCCCCGGGGATCCGGAGAGGCTCAAGCAGGTCTTCTTAAATCTTCTTGACAATGCCTCAAAGCACGGGGGCGACGGGAAGCAGACCGATGTTAGTCTCAGGGCTGAGGGGAATCGTGTTATCATCAGCTTCAGAGATCACGGCCACGGAATTCCCGAAAACGAGCTGCCCCATGTTAAGGAGAAGTTCTATAAGGGTTCTTCCAAAAACAGGGGCACCGGAATAGGTCTTGCGGTGTGCGACGAAATTATAACCCGTCATAACGGGACTCTAACAGTGGAGAATGCGGAGGGCGGCGGCTGCATCGTGACGGTCAGCCTTCCCATGAGCAGCAGCATATGAAAGAAAAACATCTTAAAAACAATACCTCAGGCTTTAAAACCTCAATAGGGGGTCAGGCCCTTATGGAGGGAATATTAATGCGCGGTCCCGAAAAGCAGGCAATTGTCTGCCGGGGGAAGGACGGGCTCATCGAAAAATGCGAGGAGCTGAAATATACCCGGGAAAAATATAAAATTCTTGGGGTCCCCTTTGTGAGAGGCTGCTTCATTTTCATTTCCTCTCTCATAAACGGAATGAACGCCCTCACCTATTCCGCAGAGCTGCTTCCCGAAGAGGAGCAGGGGGAGCCGGATGCCATTGACCGCTGGATTGAAAAGCATTTTTCCGAGGAGAAGGCAAAAAAAGTCATAATAGGAACGGCTGTCGTGCTTGGAATTGCCCTGTCCCTCTTCCTTTTTGTGTTTCTCCCGGTCACTCTGGTGGGCTTTGCGGTTAAGGAACCCCTTTGGCTCAAGAACCTTCTGGAGGGGCTTGTTAAAATCATAATACTCCTTGCCTACATGTTTCTCTGCTCCAAGCAGAGCGACATTAAGCGTGTGTTTTCCTATCACGGCGCCGAGCATAAGAGCATTTTCTGCTATGAGCACAGAAAGCCTCTCACGGTTGAAAACGTGAGGGAGGAATCCCGCTTTCATCCCCGCTGCGGCACCAGCTTCCTGCTTGTGGTTGTGCTGGTGAGCGTGATTGTCAACTCCGTTGTAACCGCAAAGGCAACCCTTGCAAGAATCGGTTGGCACCTTCTTCTGCTGCCTGTTGTTGTTGGCATAAGCTATGAAATCAACCGTTGGTGCGGCCTTCACGACAATGCTCTCTCTGCGGCTCTTTCTGCCCCGGGAAAATGGCTCCAGCGCATGACAACCAATGAGCCGGATGATTCAATGATTGAGTGCGCAATAAGGGCTCTGGAGCTTGTGATTCCCGAAAAGGAAGGGGCAGACAGCTGGGGTGCGTGAATGAAAACCTATAACACTCTCTATCTTGAAGCCCGCTCCGCCCTCATGGAGGCCGGCATTGAGGATGCATCCTTTGAAGCCAAGCATCTCGTTGCCTCCGCCTCCGGCAAAACTCTCTCCGGTCTCATGGCAGCGCTTAGCTTCTACTCCTCGGGAGAAATCGAAGGCCGTGTAAAGGATTTTCTTGAAAGGCGGCTCAGTGGCGAGCCCCTGGCCTATGTGACCTCCTCCTGGGAATTTTACGGAATTCCCCTCCGCATCACTCCCGATGTGCTCATTCCAAGGGCAGACACCGAGGTTCTTGTTGATGCGGCCAAGGCCTTTCTCAAGGGCGCAGAGCCCTCCTGCCGCATTCTCGATTTGTGCACCGGCAGCGGCTGCATTGCCTGCGCGCTGGCAAAGGAGCTTCCTTCAAGCCGCATAACCGCAGCAGACAACAGCAGCAAGGCTCTTGATGTGTGCAAAGAAAATGTTAAAGAGCTTAATCTTTCCTCAAGAATTATATGCATGAAGGCAGATGCTCTCTCCGCTCCCCCCTTCGGGCTCGGAAGCTTCGACCTTATAATATCCAACCCTCCATACATTGAGTCCTCCGAAATCAAAAAGCTTGACCCCTCCGTGAAAAATTACGAACCCAAAGCCGCTCTTGACGGCGGGAAGGACGGTCTCGATTTTTACCGGGGAATAATAAAATACTGGAAGATGCTCCTGCGGGAAAACGGAGCAATCATCTTTGAGGTTGGCGAAGGTCAGGCTGAAGCCGTTGGAGAGATGCTTCTCAGCGCAGGCTTTGAAAGCGCTCATTTTGAAAAAGACACCTCCGGGACAGACCGGGCGGTTATAGGAATAAAAAAACAGCTGAAAGGAACTTAATATAATATGGCATCAAAATCAAAGGCGACCGTTGTCGCTCCCGTTGAATCAGACAAGAAAAAGGCTCTCGCAACCGCAATTGCAAAAATTGAAAAGGACTACGGAAAGGGCACCATCATGCGCCTTGGGGAGGACATTACCATTAATGTTGAGGCTCTGTCGACAGGCTCTCTCTCCCTTGACCTGGCTCTCGGCATAGGCGGACTGCCTAAGGGACGCATAATCGAAATCTACGGGCCTGAGGCCTCCGGAAAAACGACTCTCGCTCTTCATGCGGTTGCCTCCGCTCAGCAGATGGGCGGGGAGGCAGCATATATTGACGTTGAGCATGCTCTTGAGCCCGCCTATGCCAAGGCTCTCGGAGTTGACATTGATTCCCTTCTCATCTCCCAGCCTGACACCGGTGAGGCTGCGCTGGACATTGCAGAGTCTCTCGTTAGATCCGGGGCAATAGACATTGTTGTGATTGACTCTGTCGCCGCCCTGATTCCCAAAGCGGAGCTTGAGGGCGAGGTTGGAGATGTTGTTGTGGGCGCTCTTGCCCGCCTTATGAGCCAGGCCATGAGAAGGCTTGCAGGCGCCATATCCAAAAACAACTGCACCGTCATCTTCATCAACCAGCTCAGGCAGAAGATCGGCGTTATGTACGGAAACCCGGAGACAACTCCCGGAGGTCTTGCTCTCAAATATTATGCCTCTGTCAGAATAGATGTTAGGAGAATTGAGACCCTCAAGGTGAGCGGCGAGATTATAGGCAACAGGACAAGGGCCAAGGTTGTTAAAAACAAGGTGGCTCCCCCCTTCCGTGAAGCCGAGTTCGACATACTTTACGGCCAGGGAATTTCTAAGCTGGGCGAAATTGTTGACATTGCCGTGAAGCTTGAAATAATAGACAAGGCAGGCGCCTGGTTCACTGTTGGAGACGCAAGAATTCAGGGCAGAGATGCGGTTAAGGAATATCTCCAGGATCATCCCGAGCTCTGCAAAAAAATTGAACAGCAGGTTAGAGAAAATGCCTACCGGCTCACTGCGAAGGGTGAGCTCCGTCCTGCCGCTGCCCCCGCCAAGCCTATAGACATTAGCGCAGACGACTTTGAAGAGGACTGATAAATCCGCCTATGAAAAGGCCGCCGAGCTTCTCAATTACAGAATGATGTCTGAGGGAGAGCTTGAGGACAAGCTTCTCTCAAGAGGATATGAGGCCAAGGAAATTTCCCCTGCAATTGAGCGCCTTAGAGAGCTGGGGCTGCTTAATGATTCGGAGTATGCCGGAGCCGTTGTGAGAAGCTGCGCAAGAAAGGGCTGGGGAGCAGCCCGGGCAAGGCAGGAGCTTTTCAGAAGAAAAATTCCAAAGGAGCTCTTTGACGAAGCTCTTTCCGAGCTTCCGGAGGACAGCTCCGAAGCAATAATGAAATATGTCTCTTCTCATCTGAAGGATCCCGAGGATGAAGCCCAAGTGAATAAAACCGTTTCTGGGCTCCTTCGGAGAGGCTTCTCCTTTGAAGAGATCAGGAGCGCATTAAATGAATCAGAAAAATGAAACCTTTGCCCTGATATCTCTGGGCTGCCCGAAAAATCTTGTTAACAGCGAGCAGATGCTCTATCTTCTCAACGAAGCCGGCTATGAGCTGATTTCCAATCCTGAAGAGGCGGATTTCACCGTGATAAACACCTGCGCCTTCATAGACTCCGCCAAGCAGGAGGCCATAGACACAATCCTTCAGACTGCAGCCGTCTGCGAAAAGCTTATTGTAACGGGCTGCCTCTCCCAGCGCTACAGGAAGGAGATTGCCGAGGAGCTCCCTGAGGTCTCCGGCTTCCTCGGAACAGGCAGCTTCGGCAAAATCGCTGAGGCGGCAGCTGCGGTTATGAGAGGAGAGAAATACTCCTCCTTTGAAAACATTTCCGCCCCGGTGGAGGAAATTCCCCGCATTGTTTCAACAGGCCCCTCCTGGGCATATCTGCGCATTGCTGAGGGCTGCGGAAATTTCTGCGCCTTCTGCGCCATTCCCTACATTCGCGGGAAATATCGCTCACGGCCCTTTGAAGACATTTTGGAAGAGGCCCGGGAGCTTGTTGAGCACGGCGTGAGAGAGCTTATTGTAATCGCTCAGGACATCACCCTCTACGGCACCGATCTCTATGGCCGCCACCGGCTTGCAGAGCTGTGCCGGGAGCTTGCAAAGCTTGAAGACCTGGAGTGGATTCGCCTTCACTACCTCTACCCAGACCAGTTCGACGACGAGCTGATTGACGAAATTGCCTCAAACAGCAAAATCGTTAAATATTTAGACATTCCCATTCAGCACATAAACAACGGCATTCTGAAATCCATGAACCGCCGGGGCAGCGGAGACGATATCCGCCTTCTCTTCAAAAAGCTCCGCGAACGCATACCCGGTCTTGTGCTGCGCACCAGCTTAATAGCCGGGCTGCCGGGAGAGAATGAGGAAGAATTTGAAGAGCTCTGCGAATTTCTCAAGGAGGCCCGGATAGAGCGGGCCGGCGTCTTCCCCTATTCCCCTGAAGAGGGAACGCCTGCAGCCGGGCTCCCCCGCTGCAGCGAGGAAACCGCAAAGCAGCGAGCCGATTTCATTATGAGCGAAATTCAGGCCCCGATTATGGACGAATTCTGTGAATCCTTCCTGGGCAAAACAATCAGAGTGCTCTGCGAAGGAGAGGACGAAGAAACAGGAGTTCTTGAGGGCCGCAGCTATGCGGACTCTCCGGACATAGACGGGCTGGTTTTCTTTGAAGGAGACTGCGTTCCCGGAGATTTCGCAGATGTGCTCATAGATTCCTTTGAAGACGGCTATCTTTACGGTGTTGAGGTTTAGAAAATGAAAATAAACACAACGGCCAACAAAATTACCATAGCCAGGATCTGCCTCGTCCCTCTTTTTCTTGCATTCTCTTATTTCGGCAGACCTTATTGGGCCTTCCTTGTGTATCTTCTGGCCTGTCTTTCGGACTTTCTCGACGGGTATATCGCTCGGCACTACAATCAGGTTTCCGTTTTCGGGAAATTCATGGACCCTTTGGCAGACAAGATGCTTGTTCTTTCTGCAATGTGCCGCTTCATTGAGCTGGGCTATTTCCCCGGTTGGGCGGTTGCAATTGTTATTTTCAGAGAATTTGCGGTTTCAGGGCTCCGTCTCATCGCTGCGCAGAAAAACATCGTTATTGCTGCAGCAAAAAGCGGAAAGCTGAAAACAGCCGTGACAATGGTCTGTCTGGGAGCAATGCTGCTTTTTGGTTCTCATAACATTGTTAACATAATTTCTGTAATTCTTATTCTTTTCACAACCCTTTATTCGGGCTGTGAATATTTCAAAGCAAACTACAAAGTTTTTGAGGAGTGATTTTTATGATTCTCTACAATTCAGCAACAAGAAAGCGTGAAGAATTTGTCCCCAGGGATCCGGAGCTGGTGACAATGTATACCTGCGGACCAACCGTCTATCATTTTGCTCACATAGGAAATCTCCGTTCCTACATAATGGAGGATGTCCTTGAAAAATATCTCCGTTATTCCGGCTACAATGTTAAAAGGGTTATGAACATAACCGATGTCGGCCACCTCACCAGTGATGCAGACGAGGGCGAAGATAAAATGCTCAAGGGCGCGCGCCGTGAAAACAAGTCTGTCATGGAGATTGCCGGGTTTTATACCGAAGCTTTTTTTGCCGACTGCGCAAAGCTTAACATTAAAACTCCCGATGTTGTTGAACCGGCCACAAACTGCATTGATGACTACATAAAAATCATAAGCCGCCTTATGGACACAGGCTATGCCTATTTCGCCGGCGGAAATGTATATTTTGACACTTCAAAGCTTGAGAAATATTACATTTTCAACGATTTCAACGAGGAAGATCTGGCAGTTGGCGTTAGAGAAGGCGTTGATGAAGACACTAACAAGCGCAATAAAAACGACTTTGTTCTCTGGTTCACCAAATCAAAGTTTGAAGACCAGGCTCTCAAATGGGATTCTCCCTGGGGCGTGGGCTATCCGGGCTGGCACATTGAATGCTCCGGCATTTCCATGAAGCATCTCGGCGAATATCTTGATATTCACTGCGGCGGCATAGACAATGCCTTCCCCCACCACACCAATGAAATTGCCCAGTCTGAAGCTTATCTGGGGCATCACTGGTGCAATTGGTGGATGCATGTTCTCCACCTTAACACTCCCGAAGGGAAAATGAGCAAATCCAAGGGTGAGTTCCTCACTGTATCACTCCTTGAAGAAAAGGGCTATGATCCTCTGGTTTACCGTTTCTTCTGCCTCCAGAGCCACTACAGGAAGAGCCTTGTTTTCACCTGGGAAAATCTTGACAATGCAAAGCTTTCCTTCAACAAGCTGATTTCCAAAATTGCAGCCCTTCAGCCCGGCGGAGAGACTGACGAGGAAGCCCTTGCCTCCCTTAAAGAGAAATTCTCCGCAGCCCTCAACAACGACCTTAACACCTCCCTTGCAATAACCGCTCTCTATGATGTTCTCAAGGCCAAAACCGGGGACGCAACAAAGCTTGCTGCCATTGAAGACTTTGACAGAGTTCTCTCCCTCGGTCTCATTGAAAAGGCCGCAGCAGAGCGGGAAAAGCTGAAGGCCCAGAAGGTAAGCGGAGGGGAATTTGCAGTTATTCCCGAAGAGGGAACGGCTGATGAGGCCATAACCGCAAAGCTTCTTGCCCGCAGAGACGCAAAAAAGGCAAAGAACTTTGCTCTTGCAGACGAAATCCGCCTTGAACTAAACGCGCAGGGCATTGAAATCACCGACATCCCCAATGGGGTTAAATGGAAAAAAATATAAATATTTAAGAAACGAGGTATAAAAAATGAAAAAAGTATTGGCACTGCTGCTTGCAGCCGTTATGCTGTTTGCGCTCTGCGCCTGCGGAACCACCGTTCAGCTCACTCCCTCAGAGGAAACGGCAGCTCCTGCAGTCGTTGAAACTGCAGCCCCTGTTGTTGCGCAGCCCACAGCCGCTCCCAGCGCAACGGAAACTCAGCTTGATCTGATTTTCAGCAATCTCTCCCAGCTCCAGCTTTCCTCAGGCAGCGGAGACGTCTGGTGCACCGTGACCGACCTTGACCATAACGGGCTTTTAGAGCTCATAAGCGCCTGCTATGACAGCACAAGCCTGGTAACAACCGCCAGAATCTGCGAGGTCAACTCCGGCTATAACGGCTTCAACGAGGCTTCTCAGACTCTTCCCTCCAGCAACTCCTTCCCCGACATAATCTCGCAGTCAGCCTCCTGCTTCAATGACACTGCAAGCGGAACCTGGTACTACATCTTCAAGGATGTTGTCAGAAACGGCACCTCCGAGAGCTACACCTCCCAGTGCAGCATAAGCCTGAAGAATTCCGCTCTCAGCGTTGCCTGCTACGGAACGGAAAAAACCTATGTTCTCAACGGCAATCAGGTTGTTGAATATACCGATGCACAGGGGAACAATGTGTCTCCCGACGAATACATGGCTCTTGCAGGCTCCTTCAGCAGCTATGCTGCTTCCAGCGTTAACTTTGACTGGTTCAAGGCTGTTGAGGCAAGCTCTGTCAGCCGCCTCACAACAAGCTACAATGTTTTCTGCGGCAATGCATCTCCCACGGTTGTAACCCCCGTTGCCACCAGCACTCCTCAGATTGTCACTCCCTATCTCATGATAACCAAGAACCCCACCGCTGAATATAACCACACTGAGGGCGATACCGTTTATTTTGTTGCCGCAGCAGATAACTGGGACACCGTGTACTGGACCTTCATCGATACAGTTGGCAACCAGTATAACGCCTCTCAGGTTTCCTCCATCTACGGCGTTGGAATTGACGGCGCAAACGGAACCACTCTCACCATCTACAACATTCCCCTGTCCCTCAACGGCTGGAGAGTCTTCTGCACCTTCAAGGGCAACGGCCAGATGGACTCCACAACTCCGGTCGGCATAGGCGTTAATGCAAAGCCCGTATATAACTCCATGGCCGGTTATGTTACAGACTTCCTCATGTCCTCCGTCACAATCACTCTTAACAACGGAACCCAGGTTCAGGTCCTCAAGGACATCTGCCAGGTTTACGGCGGAGACCTTAACTACGGCTGCAGCTGCACCGTTTACTACACAGGCTATACCCCCAGCTCAGACAGCATCTACAGCGTCTCCATCCAGGGCGAGCAGCCCCAGCCCCAGTATCAGTCTGCCCACGGTACTCTTGGCGAAAGAGAAACCATGAGCACCTGCCCCATCTATATTGACGGCTGCGCCGGAGATACTCTCTGGGTCTCTCTTGACTACATCTTCCCCCAGGGCTCTGACCTTTATGCAGGCCGGGGCTGCACAGTCTACTACTACGGCGACGATCCCTTCTCCGGAACCGTTGAATCCGTTTTCCTGGATTAATAACATTTCCTGATGTTCACAGGCTTCACCCAGTCAACCCAAAGCTTTTTCTGGGACCTGCAGTTCAACAATGAAAGGCCCTGGTTTCAGGCACACAAGGAGGAATTCGAGCTCTGCCTGAACAGGCCTTTCAGGGAACTGGCAAACGACTGCTTCGCCCTTGTTGACGAGAGCTTTCCCCTTTCGGGGCTTGAAGTGCATATTTCCAGAATATATCGTGATGCCAGAAGGCTATATGGCAGAGGCCCCTATAAGGACAATCTCTGGTTTTCAATCAAAAACCGTTCGAACGGCTATGAAGGTCCATCCTTCTTTTTCGAAATAAACCCCGCCTTCTGGTGCTATGGTCTCGGCTGCTACTTTGAGCGTGCCGAGGGGACAGAACGCTTCAGAAGGGCTGTGGATGCAAATCCGGCGGCATTTCAGCGTCTGGCTGCAGACGCAGCGGGAATGGAGGGCTTCTGCGTGGAAGGGCCTGAATATAAGCGGCCCAAGGGAGACTATTCTCCCGAAATCAATGCCTGGTATAACAGAAAGCATGCCCACGTGATCTGCAGGCATGACTATGATGAGCTTCTTCTCTCTGAGTCTCTCCCTGGGCGCATTGCCGAGGATTTCATCAGCCTTATGCCCCTCTATGACTACTTCCGCAGCATCACATAACAGAAAAAGACCCACCCGTTTTCGGCGGATGGGTCTTATTATTTTCTGAAATTCATGTCATTATCTCGTCAATCGTGGAAACGGTTATGAAAGCGGAGCTGTCTGACTGTTTAACGGATTCTCTGAGCCTCTGAAGCTCAAAGTAGCTTACATAGCAGATGACCGTTTTGTTTTCGCCGGCAATTGCCCCGCTGGAATTGATGACCGTGCAGGTTTTGTGCATTTCCGTTGTGATCCATTTTATTATGCTGTCAGGATTTTTGCTTATTATTGTGACCTGCTTGATTGCTTCAAATCTGTCTGTGAAATGGTCTATAACCGCAGTTGCAACAACGTAAACCAGCAGACTGAGGAGCGCGCTGTTTTTGTTTATGAGGAAAAATGCCGCAGCGTATACAAAAATATTGAAAACAATCAGAATGGAGGTGAGGTTTGTTACCTTGCCTGTTTTCGCAGAAATTCTGTTTACTATTATGTTGGCCAGAATCTCCGAGCCGTCAATGCAGCCTCCGCTCCGCAAAATCAGGGAAAGCCCGTAGCCCAGCAGCGCGCCTCCGAAGGCAACTGCCAGAAAATGCTCAACATCGAGAACAAAGGGCAGTTTTTCAAAGAGCTCCAGCCCCAGCATGTATGCAGCTGAGCCTGCAAGAGCGCGAAAGAAAAAGTCTTTCCCAAGGAAAAATATTCCCGCAACAAGAAAAGGCAGAAAAACCAGCATAACGGCAAGAGAGAGATTCATCCCGCTGACCATGCTGAGCAAAATTCCAATGCCGGCTGTTCCGTAGTCGATTGCATCGTTGGGCAGGAGGATGCAGGCAACGGAAAAGCTTGCAATGAGGGCCCCGGCAATAATATTAAGATATGAGTAAATTTTTTTCATGCTTCTTATTTTACAGCATAATTTCTTTCTGTCAAGTTAAGAAGCAGAACAGAAAGCATATACCATGTCCCATAATCAGCTTTACATAATTTTGCAAGAGTGGTATAATGCAGAAGAATCGGGCAGCACAAAACCAGCCGGAGCTTTTGTAAATGAAAAATATACTGGCAATTTTCATATCTGACATTAAAGCGCTCTCGAAGCGCTTTTTTGCCTTGGCAATAATTTGCGCAATCACCGTTCTTCCCGCTCTTTATGCCTGGTTCAACATTTTTGCAAACCACGATCCATACGGCAGCACCGGAAATATTAAAATTGCCTGCGCCTCAGACGATTTGGGCTATGAAGATCTTGAGGGTGAGAGTGTGAACATGGGCGAAAAGGTTATAGCGGAGCTTGCGGAGAAGGATAACATCAATTTCATTCCTTACAGCAGCTCAGATGATGCCATAAGGGCTGCGGAAAGCGGTGAGTGCTATGCTGCCATCGTCATCCACAAGGATTTCACCCGTTCCATGTATGATTTAAGCGCAGCTCTCAGTTCTGAAAATGAAGTTATTACTTTCTATGAAAACTGCAAGCTTAATGCCGTTGCCAATAAAATAACGGAAACTGCCGCATCAACCGTGCAGCAGACAATTCAGGTTGAATATCTGAATGTTCTCTATGAAACTGTTTTCGGCAAGATAGACAAACTTTTCGGTAATGTTGACACCGAGGAAAGCGGAGAAAATGTTCTTGACGCTTTCTGCAGAATGCGGGATTCAACGAGAGCCGTTTCCGATGCCCTCGCTCAGTTCAGTTCAGACAGTCTTGAGTTTGCAGACGATCTTAACGGCATCAGCACCGAAGGAATAAGCGAAAAGCTATCCGGAGTTGAATCGGCTGTAGATGCCTCCGGCAGCAGCTTGGAAAATGTTCGCGCATCCTACCTCGCTTTAAGCGCAAAGCTTGCTGAAACTGTAGACCGAATGCTTACAATTCTTGAAACTCCCGAAACCACCGCTGCAGGTTCAGGTCAATTAAAAACTGAGGCTGAAAATCTGCTTGAGACTGCCGCCTCTCTTAACGCTGTAACCCCCGAATATTACGAAAGAATAAACGAGGGGACTGAGGAATTTATGACGACTCTCTCCTCCGCAACAGACGGCGGTGCAACGCCCTCAGAGCAGGTACTCAACAACATGCGTCAAGACCTTAAAAATATAAAAGCCCTGCGCGGCAGCATAGATAATACCATCACCTCCTATTTTGATTTGCTGACTGACCTTTCTGATAATCTTTCTCCTGTTATTAACAGCCTGAGCAGAACCGTTTCCTCAATTGACCCAACCATGAGATCGGCCGCCGATACTCTATATGCCCTTGACGGGAGCATGGTATATCTGCGCATAATGCTGGATGAGCTCGAGAAAACTCTTGACCGTATAATAGAAAATCTTGAAGCCTTTTATGAAAACGGAACCCTTTCAACTCTTGCAGACATGCTTGAAGGTGACAGCTCTGCTTTTGCAGAATTCTTCTCCTGCCCGGTCACGGTTAAAACCGAAGCCCTCTATCCCGTGAAGGACTACGGGACAGCTATGGCTCCCTTTTATTCGACTCTTGCGATCTGGGTTGGCTGCGTTATTCTGGGCGCAATCATTAAGGCCGAGGCTGATCCAAGGAAATTAAAAAATGTTACGGAGAATCAGCTGTTCTTCGCCCGCTTTTTGCTGTATCTCATTTTGAGCGAAATACAGACGGTTATTATAGTTATGGGAGATGTTTATATTCTCGGAGTAGGCTGCATCAGCCTCGGCAAGCTCTGGTTTGCCTCGGCAGTCACCTCATTTGTGTTTACCTGCCTAATTTATTCTCTCATTCTCGCCTTCGGAGACATAGGAAAAGCGATTGTCGTTGTTATTATGGTGCTTCAGATTGCCGGCTCCGGCGGAACATATCCAATTGAAATTCTGGAACCTGTATTCTCAAAGCTCTATCTTTTCTTCCCATTCCCCTATGCCATAGAGGCCATGAGAGAGGCTATATGCGGCTTTTATGCCAATGACTACTGGATATATCTCGGCGAACTGATGATATTCGGTGTGCTGGGGCTTATCATCGGGCTGTTCGTGCGCAGGCCCTTTATTGATGTTAACAAATATGTTGAAGAAGAAATGCACGGGGCGGGGGTATTCTGATGAATGATGCCTACAGCGAGCTTTTGTCATATACCGGAAGAACACATAAGGTCTGCAGAGATATTCTCAACATCGGAAAGATAAGCTTTCTTGCTCTTCCCGTTATAATGCTTGTTATGATGGAACTGACCGGTGCCAACAGGATAGTTGTTCTGATAATTTGGATAATCTTAATGTTTATTCTGGCTCTTGTGCTTATTCTTGTGGGTTATTTTGACAACCGCTTAATCAAAACCCTACAGCAGGTCGGCAATGAAGAAGGTACCATCCGGAAACTGAGCTTTGTAGACGAGGAAATGGTGGAAGCCATCTCGAATAAAATTGAAGAAAAGCTTTCTGCTGATAAAATGACTGTGGAAAACATTTTGAATGAATTCTACAATCAGGAGGAGAATTGAAAAACATATTTTCTATAATAAAAGGTGATATAAAAAGAATTTTCAATTCCATAGTAGCTGTTGTTATTATGTTCGGATTGTGTGTTGTGCCCTGTCTCTATGCCTGGTTCAACATTTTCTCCAATTGGGATCCTTACGGCAAATCAGCCACCTCGAGAATCAGCGTTGCCGTTGTCTCCTGTGACATTGGCGCAAATATTCTTGGTCTCAACATAAATGTGGGAGACAAGGTTATTGAAGCGCTTGAGTCCAATGATTCCATAGGCTGGGTATTTGTTGACAGCAAGGATGAAGCATATGAACTCATCAACAGTGGGGACTGCTATGCCGGTCTTATTTTGCCGGAGGATTTCACAACGGATGTTGTAAGCTTTATAGCTCTGGATTTTGAGCATCCGGAAATTATCTACTGCGAGAACGAGAAAAAGAATGCCATCGCTCCCAAGATAACCGGAAAGGCCAAAACAGCCGTTCAGGAGCAGGTGAACGCCACATTCACCGAAACCATTATTTCATATATCGGTGAGGCTCTGAAGCTGCTTGATATCAACGGGGTAAACTATGAAGGTACAGTTGGCAACCTCAGCAAAACTGCAGACAATCTCGTGGTAAAGCTCGAGGAAATTGACGGGCTTCTTGCCTCCCTCTGTACCCTGCTGGACGCAACTGAGCAGCTGATGTATAACTCCGGGGAGCTTTCCGCAAATGTAGCCGAGACGTCCTATAGGACCGCTCATCTTGCCGAAACACTTTCAAAGGATTCAAGCGCCCTTAACACAAATATTACCTACACCAATAATCAGCTCAAGCAGCAGCTCATTGAAGAAGACAGTACTCTTTCTTCTGTGGATGCAGTCCTCAGCGATGAAACTGCCACCGAAGAACAGAAGGCCGCCGCCCTTGAGATTCTCAAGAACTACACAGAAACCCATAATAATGAGCTTTCAGCCGATCTCATTAAATTCATGGAGGAAATGAATACATCCCCGCAGGAGGCTCAGAAGGATCTGCTTCTGGCAGTAATTGAGTGCCGCAGGATTATTCTTAACAATCTCTATAAGACAGTTATTGAATCATCTCCCCATGTTGAAAATGTACTTGGTTATCTGGCGGTAAGCTCCGAAAATGCCGCAGATGCCATGAGTGATGCCGGTAATGCTTCTTCTCAGATCTCACAAACCTTTTTCAGCATAATGGAACCCCTTAACACTCTTGAAGCAAATCTCTATGAAACAAGAGAGAACCTGATACAGGCCCGTCAGGAGCTGTCTCAGCTGTCTGATACTTTAGAAACACTTGCCGGCAACGAATTTCTCCAGGACCTCTCTTCTACCCTTCTGGAAGAAGGCGATAAGCTGGGTTCACATTTTGCAAGCCCGATTAAAATGAAAACCTTCGAGATGTACCCCATTGAAAACTACGGCAGTGCGATGGCTCCTTTTTACACCGTTCTTGCTCAATGGGTTGGCGCACTCTTCTGCGCTGCGCTCCTTAAAGCCAGAGTCAGGAAGGAGCATTGCCCTGAAGGGCTTACCATGCCTCAGGAATTTTTTGGCAGATATGCTCTTTTTGCAACAGTCGGCCTTATTCAGGCCCTTGTAACAGCCTTTGGAGATCTTTATTACATCGGCATTTACTGTCTGCACCCCGGGTTGTTTATTCTTGCCGCTGTCGTAACCTCTCTGTGCTTTTCAATGATGAACTATGCTCTACTCTTCTCTCTGGAGAAAATCGGTTTAGGGCTGTCTGTTATAATCATGGTTATTCAGGTTGCGGGCTCCGGTGGTTCCTATCCGGTTGATGTTGTACCGAAGGTGTTCAGAAGCCTCTATCCATTCATGCCCTTTAATTATGCCATGAACGCCATGAGAGAGGCAATAGCCGGAACCTACAGCAATTACTATCAGAAGTATATTCTGATTCTTATGCTGATTACTTTAATATTCACGGGGCTCGGCCTTGTGGTTTATCATCCAATGCATTCTCTTAATAAAATGATTGCCGAAAGCACAAAGAAGAGCGAAATTATGACATGAGGAAAATAAAATGATGAAAATTAAAAAGGCAGGCCTTCTGTTTACTGCAGCGGTTTTGATTCTTCTGCTATCGGGTTGCGGCAGTGATTACCCTGTTGTAGACCGTGAGCTTGATATTTCTTCCCTGCTTTCCGCCCTTTTTGCCGGAACAGGCTATGAACCCGATATCGGTGAGGTAAAAATTACGGTTTCCGCCCTCGGTGACCGTATGAGTATCGATTTTGATAAGTCGGCCAATGCCATAAGCGATGCTCAAACAGCAATAAGAAATGCAACCCTGAGCGATGACGGATTTAAAGGAGTCTGGCAGACAGAGCTTGATATAAGTCCCATAATTTGCGACTGTTTTAAGGTTGAAGGTCTGGAGCTGTCCTCTTACATAAATAACATATATGTTCCTGCCACTCTCACTTTTTATGACAACAATGTTTATACCCTTAAATTTGACAGCGAACAGCTTAAGAGCAGCGAAGAAGCCATTTTATCCTCCGGAACAAAGGCTGCAAAGGGCTACCTCTCTTCAAAAACAGAGGGCGTCGCAGGCATGGTCGTCAAGGTGATAGACGATAAAACTCTGAGCGGCATACTTCAGTATGCAGTTGATGTTGCGGAGCAGATGATAGCTAATGGCGCCTCCGGAATCTATCAGGCTTCAAACAGCAAAATTTCCTTTGACGGGGAAGCTTCCTGCGATTATATACTCACCGCCTCCGAGCTGAAGCTCTCCGGAAGCAGTAACAGCGGCATCTATTCCGTTTTCAATTCCCCGGTATCATTCAGAAAGTAAATTGTTGAATTCTGTTTGTTGCATAAGGAGCAATCTTCGGGTATAATATTCAAAAAAAGAAGGACAATAAAATGATTAAATATTACATGCCGGCAAAAATATTCGCCGGGAGCAAAAGCGTGGAAACCAATTCGGAGCTCTTCGGCTCTCTTGGAAGCTGCTGCCTGATCTTAACAGGGGCATCCTCCGCAGTTAAAAGCGGCGCTCTGGCAGATGTAACCGCAGCTCTTGAAGCGCAGAACATTAAATTTTCTGTTTTTAACGAAATAGGCTCCAATCCTCTGCTGACGGCCTGCATGCTGGCAGGAAAAGCCGCAGTTGAAGCAGGGGCAGATTTCATAATCGGAATAGGCGGCGGCTCCGTTCTCGACGCGGCAAAGGCTGCAGCTGTTTTTGCCTCTAATCCGGAGCTTGATGAAGCTGCCTTTTACAGCACTGTCTGGCCCGTGAAGCCTCTTCCCGTTGTCCTCGTGGGCACAACCTCGGGCACAGGGAGCGAGGTTACCAAGGTTGCCGTGCTCACCGATTCCCGGGGGAGAAAGCACAGCCTTCACGACAACAGGCTCTATGCCTGCGCTTCCTTCGGAGACCCGGCATACACAATGTCCCTCCCCCTCAAGGTAACTCTTTCCACCGGGATAGACATTTTTGCCCACTGTGCCGAGAGCTTTTTCAGCAAAAAGGCAGACAGCTTAACCAAAAGCTTTGCAGTTGAGGGCATCAGGCTTCTCTATGCCCCCCTGCTCTCCGCTGCGGAGGGAAAGGAGCTTTCCTTTGAGCAGCGTGAGCAGCTTTATGAAGCCTCTGTTTTCGGCGGTCTCGCCATAAATGCAACAGGAACCTGCTTCCCCCATAACATGGGTTATTACCTCACGGAAAGCTTCGGCATTCCTCACGGCTTTGCCTGCAACGAATTCATTCCCGATATGCTGGAATATGTGAAAACAGCCGCGCCTGAGACCGCAGAGGAATTCTATTCGCTCATAGGCATTCCGGAAGATAAGCTGCTGGAGCTTTCAGCTCTCTGCAGCAGCGGTGCTTCCGTCTGTCTCAGCGAAACGGAAATTGAAGCTCTCCTCCCCCGTTGGGAAAACAACGGCTCCGTCAAAAACACTCTGGGCTCTGTCTCAACCCAGGAAATACGCAGCATTCTTAAAAAACACTTTTTGAAATAGGAGAAACAATAATGTACAGAACAAAAGAAGAAATGGCAGTTGAATTCAAGTGCATACGCGGCGGCAACGGCGAGGCCGAAATGCACAAAATCCTCAACGGAGTCGATGAAATGTATGGCAAGGGGCGCATGTTCAACCATATGATTTTGGCTCCGGGCAATTCAATCGGTGAGCACTATCATTCAGGCGACAATGAGATTTTCTATTTCCTCTCCGGCAGCGGCGAATATAACGACAACGGAAACACAGTCACCGTTCACCCGGGAGACACTGCCGTCTGCAATGACGGGGAGAAGCATGCCCTTGTGAACACCGGCTCCGAACCCCTGGAGTTCATTGCGCTCATCCTTTACTGAAAGAAAAGGCCTGTCAGCTCCCGCCCTTTAGCAGGAATGACAGGCTCTTAAATTTTCATAGCTCGCTTAATATCATTGCGCCGATTATGAGCGCAGCTCCGATTGCTCCCCCGATTCCCAAAGGCTCCTTCAGAAGAAACGCCGAAAGTAGGACGGATACCACCGGATCTGCATAGGCAAAAATCGCAACTGTCTGGGCTTTCAGCTTTGTTACCGTGCCGAAATATATAACATATGCAATGCCCGTATTAAGTATTCCTATAATAATAACAAGCAGCACGGGCAGAAAAGACGGCTCAGGCAGAGCTTCCCCGTCGGCAAGCAGCCAATAGGGAAAAAGGCAGCAAGCCGCAACTGCAAGCTGAACAAGGGTTTTGTCAAGCGCTTCTATATTGTTTATCCTTCTGCTTAAGATTACAATGGCTGCATATATAAGCGCTGCCAGAAAGCCTATAAGCAGCCCCTTTGCCTCTGCGCTCTCCTTGTCTCCAAACACGCCGGAAACAAGGGCCATTCCGATGACAGCAACAGTTATGCAGCAGATTTTTCTTCCTGTGAGCTTTTCTCCGTAGAGCAGAGGAGAAAGGAGCATAACAATAACCGGAGCCATGTAATAACAAAGAGTGGCCTTTGCAACAGTTGAAAGCCGACAGGCTTCAAAATATGCAATCCAATTAAAGCCCAAAAGAACTCCCACCGCTATCAGCTTTGGCAGATTTTCCCTCACTGCACTCCTGTTAAGGCTTTTGCCCTTCAGCTTCATGAAGGCAAAAATAAAAATGCTTGCAATGAGCGCTCTTATGAAAGCAACAAAAGCAGAGGAATAGGGCACAAAATGTTTTAATATTCCGGTGGTCCCATAGAGAGCCATGACCGAAATGTATAAGATTTTATCTTTATTTTTCATGAAACATACCGCATTAAATAAAACTGATTATTAAAGAAACCTGCCGCAGCTGCGGCAGGTTTCTTATGGAGAGCAGCGGACTCGAACCGTTGACCTCTCGCGTGTGAGGCGAGCGCTCTAACCAGCTGAGCTAGCCCTCCGTTTGCAAAAGTATAATAACATAAAATATATTTAATTTCAAGAAAAATTTTTATTGACAATTATCTTTATTTTTGCTAAAATAACTAACGCTGTTTGGAGCATATGGCGGCATAGCTCAGCTGGCTAGAGCACGCGGTTCATACCCGCGGTGTCCCCGG
>R05__coassemble_226_pt1 | contig 31822 bp, 30 predicted proteins | sample R05__metabat2_low_PE_015 | metagenome-assembled genome bin R05 | reverse complement strand
AAGTATTTAAAGACATTTGGATTTAATATCAGTAATGATGCCTTCGCTGAAAACTCCTGGTATTTTCGGAATGCTCTCGTAAGGGCAAATTATAATGACTGGCAAAACGGAATACATGAGACCACCAAATTTCTTGAAATGTTTTTTGAAAATCTGTTGATGAATGCCGGCCATGAACTGAAAAACAGGTATATGCATATTGACTTTCAAAGTAAAAGTGACATTCAAAGTGCCAACAAAGAAATTTCAAAGTGCCAAAATGACACTTTGAAATTATCGCTTGAAGAATTAGCGATTATTAATGTTTTGAAAACTAATCCGATTGCAACTCAGAAGCAGATAGCTGAACTGACTGGAAAATCAGAAAGAACAGTCAAACGCCGAACCGTGGAGATGCAGGAAAAAGGCCTTATTTGCCGCGAAAACGGAAAACGCAACGGAAGATGGAAGGTATTAGTTGAGTTATAGAACGGTTGACAGGATAGGGCATGGCTGAGGATATGAAATACGAAAGCACAATCTCTGCAAAATTCATAGACCGACCGAATCGCTTTATTGCCCATGTGGACATTGATGGCAAAACCGAAACCGTCCATGTGAAAAATACCGGCAGATGCAAGGAGCTGCTGTTGCCGGGCGTGGATGTTACCCTTGCTGTGCCGGATAATCCGCTGCGCAAGACGAAATTCGATTTGATTTCTGTATACAAAAATCAAATCGGCTGGATTAACATCGACAGTCAGGCACCGAATGTGGTAGTGAAGGAATGGCTGGAAAGCAAGCCCGAACTTTTCAAGGACATTTCCCTTCTCCGCACTGAATATACCTACGGCAAATCCAGAGTGGATTTTTATCTGGAATGCGGTGAGCGGAAAATTCTCATTGAGGTTAAGGGCTGTACCCTTGAAATTGACAAGGTCGGTTACTTTCCCGATGCGCCCACGGAGCGGGGCGTAAAACATCTGCGCGAGCTTGCCGGGGCGGTGAAAGAAGGCTACGAATGCTATATCGCTTTCGTTATCGCCATGAACGGCATTACAAGGGTTTTACCGAACACCCAAACCCATCCGGAGTTTGGCGTTGCGCTGAAGGAAGCGCAGAAAGCAGGCGTGAAGATACTGTATTTGCCCTGTGAAGTAAAGCCGGACGAACTAACAATAAAAATATAGGAAAAGAGGTATTTGAAAACATGTTGAAGGCGGTGGATGACCTTGGATAAGAAAACAGAACCGGCTCAATTTTATAAAAGCGTTCTCGACATGGATAAAGCACCGGTGGTGCTTTGCGATTTGGAGCATAAGGTTGTTTATATGAACAAAACGGCAATTGAACGCTATTCAAAGCAGGGAGGAGCTGCGCTTTTAGGCAAAAGTCTGCTCAATTGCCACCCGCCTAAGGCCCGGGAGATAATAACCGAAGTGCTTGAATGGTTTGCCGCAGACCCGGAACACAATGTGATTTATGAATTCCGCAACGATGAAGAAAACAAAGATGTTTATATGGTTGCTCTCCGTGACGATGAGGGAAAACTAATCGGCTATTACGAAAAGCACGAATACAGAAACCGCGAAACGGCAAAGCTGTATGATTTCAAGGATTAAAAAATCCCTTTTGGGAGTTTGTGCCGATAAACCCGATTAAATTAATTTTTTATGAATATTGGTAACAAAATGTCATATATTTATTGCCATGAAGGAAGAATTTCTGTATAATAAATAAACTATGCAGGATAAGATTATTGTTAAAGGCGCAAGGGAAAACAACCTTAAAAATATAGATGTTGAAATCCCCAGAGATTCCTTCACGGTTATCACCGGGCTTTCAGGAAGCGGCAAGTCAAGCCTTGCCTTCGACACGATATATGCCGAAGGTCAGCGGCGCTATGTTGAGAGCCTGAGTTCATATGCAAGAATGTTCCTTGGGCAGATGGACAAGCCTGATGTTGACTATATCGACGGGCTCTCTCCCGCCATATCGATTGACCAGAAAACAACCTCGAAAAACCCCAGGTCCACCGTGGGCACGGTTACGGAAATATATGACTATCTCAGGCTGCTTTGGGCCAGAATAGGGGTTCCCCACTGCCCGAAATGCGGGAAGGAGATCAGCCGTCAATCAATAGACCAGATGGCAGACAGAATTCTTTCCATGCCGGAGGGGACGAAGCTTCTCATTCTTGCTCCCGTTGTGAGAGGAAGGAAGGGGGAGCACCTTAAGATTTTTGAAGACGCAAGAAAGTCAGGCTATGTGCGCTGCCGGGTTGACGGGGAGCTGCACGAGCTTTCTGAAGACATAAGCCTTGAGAAAAACAAAAAGCACAGTATTGAAATTGTTGTTGACAGGCTGGTTGTTAAGCCTGATGCCCGGAGGAGGATAACAGATTCATGCGAAACCGCCCTTGCGCTTGCAGGTGGAGTTATGTATGCAGAAACTTCTCCAGGAGGGGAGAGAACGGTTTTTTCCCAGAATTATTCCTGCGAGGAATGCGGAATTTCTCTTGAGGAGCTTTCGCCCCGCTTCTTCTCCTTCAACAACCCGAGGGGCGCCTGCCCAACCTGCACCGGGCTTGGCGTGAGAAGGCTGGTTGACCCGGAGCTTATTGTTTCAAATCCGGGGCTCAGCATCAGCGAGGGCTGCTTCAATGTTGGCGGCTGGAACAGCTGCAAGCCCGGCTCAATTTCCGGGATGTATTTCAGCGCACTTGCAAAGGAATACGGCTTCTCCCTCAAAACTCCCTACAGGGAGCTGAGCGAGGAGGCAAAGAAGGTTCTGATGTATGGAACCGGCGGGGAAAAGCTTGAGCTGCACTATGAAAGCCCCTCAGGCTCCGGCACTCTTTCAAGAGAGTTCGAGGGTCTGGTTAATAATCTTTCAAGGCGCTATGAAGAGAGCAGCAGCGAAAGCGCGAAGGACGAAATTGAAGAATGCATGTCTGAAATCCCGTGCCCGGACTGCGGCGGAAAAAGGCTGAAAAAAGAGGCCCTTGCCGTTACGGTTGGGGGAATGAATATTTCCGACTTCACGGAGCTTTCGGTTGTTAAGGAGCTTGAATTCATTGAAGCTCTGAAGCTGGGCGAAACCGAAGAAATTATTGCAGACCAGATTTTAAAAGAAATTAAAGCCAGGCTCCGCTTTTTAATAAGCGTTGGGCTGGGCTATCTGAGCCTTTCCCGCAGGGCTCTCACCCTTTCAGGGGGAGAAAGCCAGAGAATAAGGCTTGCAACCCAGATCGGCTCAGGGCTTATGGGCGTTCTCTACATTCTTGATGAGCCCAGCATAGGCCTTCATCAGAGAGACAATGCCAAGCTTCTTGAAAGCCTCGGCCGGCTGAGAGACCTGGGGAACACTCTGATAGTCGTTGAGCACGACGAGGAAACCATGCGCTATGCCGACCATATAATAGACATTGGTCCCGGCGCAGGAGAAGCCGGAGGAGAGCTCGTCTGCGCAGGCAGCGTTGAAGATATATGCCGCTGCGAACGCTCTGTTACGGGGAAATATTTAAGCGGCAGGGAAAGAATCCCGGTCCCCGAAGCAAGGCGAAGGGGGAACGGGAAAGCTCTCATCATTAGAGGAGCCGGGGAAAATAATCTGAAAAATATTGATGTTGAATTTCCTCTTGGGCAGATGATATGCGTTACGGGAGTATCCGGAAGCGGAAAATCCTCTCTTGTGAACGAAATTCTGTATAAGGCCCTTGCGGCAATGAAAAACAGAGCTAAAACCCACCCGGGCAAATTTCAGCTTATTGAGGGGGCTGAGTATCTTGACAAGGTGATTTGCCTTGACCAGAGCCCCATAGGCAGAACGCCCCGCTCAAACCCCGCAACCTACACCGGCGTTTTTTCAGACATCAGAGAGCTTTTTGCCTCAACTAAGGAGGCGAGGCTCAGAGGCTACAGTCAGGGCCGCTTCTCCTTTAATGTTAAGGGAGGGCGCTGTGAGTCCTGCCAGGGGGACGGGCTTCTGAAAATTGAAATGCATTTTCTTTCAGACGTTTATGTTCCCTGCGAGGTCTGCGGAGGAAAGCGCTATAACAGGGAGACCCTTGAGGTTAAATATAAGGGCAAAAGCATTGCAGATGTTCTCAACATGACGGTTGATGAGGCCTGCGAATTCTTCTCCAACTCCGAGAAGATACTTTCCAAAATCAAAACCCTCAGTGAGGTTGGGCTGGGTTATATTAAGCTGGGCCAGTCAAGCACAACCCTCTCCGGGGGCGAGGCTCAGAGAGTCAAGCTGGCAACTGAGCTGAGCAAAAGAAGCACCGGCAACACTCTCTACATTTTAGATGAGCCCACAACCGGACTTCACATTGCAGATGTCCACCGCTTGACGGAAATACTTTCCCGCCTGGCAGACCAGGGGAATACAGTTGTTGTTATTGAACATAATTTGGATGTTATTAAACAGGCGGATACAATAATCGATCTCGGCCCGGAGGGCGGAGACGGAGGAGGAGAGCTTGTTTTTTTGGGCAGTCCCGAGGACTGCGCAAAATGCCAGGAGAGCTTCACAGGAAGTTTTTTAAAGAGGGTTCTTAACTGATGGACGAGCTGGATTTTCAATATATATGCGGAACAATTCGGGCCGTGCTCTTCTATAACGAGGAAAACGGCTATGCCGTTATAAAGCTTGATAACAGCGGAGAGGCCGAGGAGAAGGGGCTTATTACCCTGACGGGCTGCGTCCCGGGAGCTGCCTGCGGAGAGGAGCTCTCTGCCGAGGGAAGTTGGGTTGAGCACCCGGAATACGGAAAACAGTTTAAGGCTGAGACCGTTGAAAGGCGCATGCCTTCCACTCAGGAGGAAATTTTCAGCTATCTCTCCGGCGGAGCGATTAAGGGAATTGGCCCTGCGACTGCAGCTTTAATTGTTAACCGCTTCGGAGCCGACTCTCTCAGAATTCTTGAGAGCTCTCCTGAAAGGCTTGCGGAAATTTCCGGAATATCAATGAAAAAGGCGATTGCCTGGTCTGAGTACTACAGGGAAAAAAATTATTTGCGCCGCCTTATTGATTACACCTGCAGCTATGGTCTCAGACCGATTATAGCAGTGAGACTTTTCAGGCAATATGGCACGCAGGCCATCTTTGAGCTTGAAAAAAACCCCTATATAATAACCTCGGGAAGCATAGGCGGAACCTTCCGCGAGGCAGATACAATGGCTCTTGAGGAGGGCTTTGAGCCTGAGAGCCCCTGCAGAATCAGGGCGGCCGTGCTCCTTGAGCTGAGGCACAATCTCTCCAACGGGCACTGCTTCGTTCCTAAGGAGAAGCTGGCGGATTCCGTTTCAAGGCTTATCTCCGTTGAAGTGGAACTGGCTGAAAAGGAAATTGAAGCCCTCTGCGAGGCGGGGGAGACCGTTGTTGAGACAGTGGGCAAAACTGAGGCCTGCTACCTTAAAGAGCTTTATGAGGCCGAGTGCGGGGCTTCTGAAATCCTTGCCGGTATGAGAGACAGAATAGGAATCATAACCGGAGGACCAGGAACCGGCAAAACCACCTCCATTATAAATATTCTTAAAAAGGCAGAAAGCAACGGTCTGAAGGTCCTGCTCACAGCTCCAACCGGGAGGGCCGCAAAAAGAATCACCGAGGTGACGGGCAGAGAGGCCTCAACGGTTCACCGCCTGCTGGGAGCAAAATATTCCGAGGACGGGGAAAAAACCTGCTTCACAGTTAATGAAGAAAATAAGCTGGATTGCGACATTCTCATATTAGATGAATGCTCAATGGTTGACATAATCCTTATGCATGCCCTTCTGAAGGCTCTGCCGGAGGGAGCAAGACTCATTCTCTCCGGAGACTGCGACCAGCTGCCCCCCGTTGGACCGGGGAAGGTTTTCCGTTCAATGATTGACAGCGGAGTTTTTCCCACTAAGGTTCTCACCGAAAATCACAGACAGAGCGACGGCAGCTTTATCATTAAAAATGCCCACATGATAAACAGGGGAGAGCACCCGGACTTTTCCGAAAACAGCGGGGATTTCTTCCGCCTTAAAAGGCTTGAAAGTCTGGGGGCGGCGGATACCATTGTTGAGCTTTGCTCGGAAAGACTGCCGAAAAAGCTTAATCTGAAGATTGAGGAAATTCAGGTTCTCACTCCCTCAAGGAAGGGCGAGCTGGGGATGCTTAATCTGAACAGGAGGCTTCAGCAGGCTCTCAATCCGCCCTCAAAGGAAAAAAAGGAGATTGCCTTCGGAGAAAAGATCTTCCGTGAGGGAGACAGGGTTATGCAGATTAAAAACGACTATGACCTTCTCTGGCACACTGAAGACGGAGAGGAGGCAGGCAGCGGGATTTTCAATGGTGACCTGGGCTATATCCTTTCGGTTGACAGGGAAAATGAATGCCTTGAAATCTCCTTTGACGGCAGACTCACACTCTACGGCTTCAGCTCTTTAAACAGACTGGACCATGCCTGGGCAATGACGGTTCACAAGGCTCAGGGCTGCGAGTTCAAGGCAGTTGTTTTTGCCCTGAGCGATTTTTCAAAGCTGCTCCTCACAAGAGACCTGCTTTACACCGCAGTCACAAGGGCAAGGGAGCTTCTTGTTATGGTTGGGGACGACAGAATAGCGGACAACATGATTGACAATCTGAAAAAAGCGAACCGCTATTCCTTCATGAAAAGGCGCATTAAGGAAAGCTGCGGAAGTGAATGAAGCCTGCGGATTTCATTCTTGATCTGGTGTATCCCAGATACTGCGCCTTCTGCCACAAAAGGATGGGCAAGGAGGAGGGTATTTTCTGCAGCAGCTGCAGAAGGAGCCTGCCCTACACAAAAAATGAGAGCATTAAAATTCCCTTTCTCAAGGACTGCCGTGCGCCCCTTTACTATGAAGACTTCGTGAAGGACTCTTTGAGGAGATATAAATTTGCCTCCCTAAACATGTATGACAGGGTTTACGGTGAAATTATTCTTCAAAGGCTGGGGGATTACGCTGCCTGCTGCGACATTATCAGCTATGTGCCTCTGAGTCGGAGGAGGCTGAGAAGCAGGGGCTATGACCAGGCAAGGCTGCTCTGCGAGGTTATTGCCGAAAAAACCGGCAGAAGGGCAGAGAGGATTCTTAAAAAGGTTAAAAACACCGCGCCCCAGTCTCTCACCGGAGGGCCGGAGAGCCGGGCGGAGAACATTAAAGGCGCCTACAGAGCCTTTAAGCCGGAAAAATTTAAAGGAAAATCAGTTCTCCTTGTTGATGACATAGTCACAACCGGAGCCACCTTAAGCGAATGCGCAGCCCTTCTTCTGCAGAGCGGAGCAAGGGAGGTTAAGGGTCTGGCGGTTGCAAGAAGCAGATATTGAAAGGATAAGGCATGCAGATTTTTGAAAGAGACATTGCAATAGATATGGGCACCACCACCACCCTGCTTTTTGAGCAGGGAAACGGAATTGTCGGAAGGGAGCCTACTGTTGTAGCGGTTGACAGATATACGGGCAAAATTCTGAAAATAGGCCAGGAAGCCCAAAGAATGCTGGGAAGAACACCGGCAAACATTGCGGCAATAAAACCCATTCACGAGGGGGTTATCTGCGACTATGAGATCACTGCAACCATGCTGAAGGAGCTGGTGAGCAGAGTTACCTCCATGAGCTTTTTCAAGCCCTGCCTTTTAGCCTGCGTTCCCAGCAGAATAAGCGGAGTTGAAGAGCGGGCCGTGCTTGACGCTGCAATTGAGGCGGGGGCAAGGAAGGTTTATCTGCTTGAAACTGCAGTTGCCACGGCTCTTGGAGCCGGGGTTGACATTTCAAAGCCCGACGGCCACATGATTATTGACATTGGCGGGGGAACCACGGAGATTGCGGTTATCTCCGCAGGAGGAGTTGTTGAATGCGAGAGCATTAAAACCGCAGGCTCCTCCTTTGACAGTTCCATCGTTAAATTCATCAGAGACAGACACAATATGCTCATAGGCGCTTCAACTGCCGAGGAGCTTAAAAGGAGCATTGGCGGGGTTATCACAAGGCCTGATGCGCCGGCAGAGGAGGTTAAGGGAAGAAACCTTACAAACGGTCTGCCCAAAAGCATCACAATTACATCAGCTGAGCTGATTGAGGCCTTTGTAGAACCGGTTAACATAATTTTGGATGCAATTCACAAGGTGCTGGAGAAAACCCCTCCGCAGCTGGTGGGCGATTTGGATAAAAACGGAATCATCATGTCAGGCGGGGGGAGCCTTGTTTACGGAATAGACAGGCTCATTGAAAAGAGCACCGGCATCAGAACCCTTGTTGTTGATGACCCAATATCCTGCGCGGCCTACGGGGCGGGGAAAATGCTTTCCAGGCTTGAGGACATGCAGGACGGAATGCAGAATTTCTATAGAAGAAGACAGCTGAAAGGATGACTGACATGAAGCTCTTTAAGAAAACCAACGACTGCACGGCGGTTATTGTTGCCGCCGGAAGCTCCACCAGGATGGGAACCGACAAGACCTTTCTGACGCTTGGCGGCTGCCCCGTTATTCTACGCACTCTCAGAGTTTTTGAAGCTTCCCCTGAAATAGGCGAGATTATTGTTGTTACCAGGCGTGAGAGTCTTGAAAAAATGGCTGAGCTTGTGAGCGAAAATTCCCTTAAAAAGGTTAAGGAGATTATTGAAGGGGGAAAAACCCGCAGCGAGAGCGTTCTTGCAGGGGTTAGCGCGGCAGGAAGAAAGGCAAAGCTCATTGCCGTTCACGACGGGGCAAGGCCCTTCGTTACTGAGGAGCTTATTGCCGGCTGCGTGGGCGCTGCTGCCGAATGCGGGGCAGCTGTTCCCGGCATTGCGGTTACAGACACTTTGAAGCAGGCTGAAAATGGCTTCATAAGCGGAGAGGCTGACAGAGACTCTCTCTTCAGAATTCAGACGCCTCAGGTTTTCCAGGCGGATCTGCTCAAGGGAGCCCTCACCAATGCCGTGGGCAGGGGTCTTACACTGACCGATGACAGCTCAGCTGCCGTTCTCATGGGAATGAAGGTTAAGCTCGTCCCCGGAGACGAGGACAATATCAAGCTCACCGGCCCGAAGGATCTGCGCTATGCGGAATTCATTCTCAGGGAAAGAGGAGAGAGCTGAGTGAGGATTGGCCACGGATATGACGTTCATGCCCTTGTGCAGGGCAGGGAGCTTATTTTAGGCGGGGTTAAAATTCCTTTTGAAAAGGGGCTGCTGGGTCATTCCGATGCAGATGTGCTCCTTCACGCCCTGATGGATGCAATGCTGGGGGCTGCCGCTGCCGGAGACATAGGTCAGCTTTTCCCGGACAGTGATGATGCTTTTCTTGGGGCAGACAGTATTGAGCTGCTTAAAAAGGTTGGTGAGCTGCTTTGGGAAAAGGGATGGGTTCTTTCCAATGCGGATTGCACTGTTATTGCCCAGAGGCCGAAGCTCGCTCCATATATCCCTGAAATGAGAAAAAGAATTTCCCAGGCTCTTGGCTGCGGAGAGGAGCTTATAAGCATTAAGGCCACAACCGAGGAAAAGCTGGGCTTCACCGGGGAGGGGCTTGGAATCTCCGCCCATGCCGTTGTGCTTATTGAAAAAGCTTAACTGAGGCAGATTATATATGATTTCATTATCTCAACTTATTGCAAGAACGGTTAACTACATTTCCACAATCGGAATTTCCGATGTTGTGGACATTTTGCTGGTGACCTTCCTTATCTACAAGGCGATTTTGCTCATCAGAAGAACCAATGCCAAAAACCTTGCAAAGGCCCTTCTGTTTATTCTGGTTCTGCTGGGTCTGTCAAGCTTGCTTAATCTGAACATGATTAACTTCATAATCAGAAAGAGTATGGAGATTGGTCTTGTTGCGCTGGTTGTGCTTTTTCAGCCGGAACTTCGCCATATGCTTGACAAGCTGGGGAACAGCCTGACAACCGGCGGAAGAGTGATAGGGGAAGATCAGATTTCCTCTGCCATTGGGCAGACGGTTTTTGCCTGCAGAGACATGTCGGCTTCGAAAACCGGAGCACTGATTATCTTTGAGCGCAACACCAAACTCAATGAAATTATTGAAACCGGCACAAAAATAGATGCCGAGGTAAGCGCAGAGCTTCTGAAAAACCTGTTTTACAACAAGGCTCCCCTCCATGATGGGGCGGTTATAATCAGGAACGGGAGGATTGCTGCGGCGGGCTGCGTTTTGCCTCTCACAAAGAGAAGCAACCTTTCAAAGGACCTGGGCATGCGCCACAGGGCGGGAATAGGACTGAGCGAGGAATCGGACGCGCTTGTGCTTATTGTTTCGGAGGAGACAGGTTACATTTCCTGCGCCATAGACGGCATGCTCAAGCGGCATCTGAAGGAGTCTACGGTTGACAGGCTGCTCCGCTCCGAAATCCTCAAGGAGGAAGAAAAAGAGCAGAAAACCGGCTATCTCGTGAAGCTTGTGAGAAAGCTTCTCAACACTGAAATTCTGCCTGCAGAGGGAAAGGAGGAAGGCGATGAAAAAGCTGACTGAGAACAGATTTTTCTGGATGGCCATCTCATTCCTGCTGGCTCTTCTCCTCTGGGGCTATGTTACCTCCACAGAGAACGACGAGGTTACCAGAACCTTCAGCGGTGTCAGCCTTGAGCTGCTGGGGGCGGACTCTCTTAAGGAAAGCAGGAACCTGGTTATTACCGACTTAAGCGCAGACACGGTGACCTTTAGCATAACGGGGCCCCGAAGGGTTCTCAGCTCACTGGGCCCCCAGGATCTGAAGGCTCAGATTGATGTGAGCAAGCTGAGCCAGAGCGCTTATGCTTCGATGCAGTATTCCATTTCATACCCTAACGGCACCGATACCTCAGACCTTAACATAGGCAGGAAAATTCCGGAATATATAAACTTCAATGTTTCGGCCATGATTGAGAAGGAGATCCCTGTGAGAGGCAGCTTTGACGGAAGCGTTGCCGAGGGCTATGTTTCAGAGGCACCGGTTTTTGAACCCTCAAGCATAACGATTTCCGGGGCGGAGAGCAAGCTTGGAGACATCTCCTATGCCTGGGTAAGCTTCGGAGATGAGGAAATCCGCAGCAGCTTCACTCAGCTCTGCTCCTTCACTCTTTACAGTGAAGAGGGAGAGGAGTGCTCTTCGGAGGGTATAAGCTTCTCAACGGAGGAAATCTATGCAACTCTCCCGATTTTAACGGTTAAAGAGGTTCCCCTTGATGTTAACCTCATTTACGGAGCGGGAGCGAACGAAGAAAATGTTACAGTTAAAATAGAGCCTGAGACAATAACCCTTTCCGGCGACTCCTCGATACTTGACGGACTGAACAGGATTGTTCTTGGAACGATTGATCTGAGCAGCTTTGAAACAACCTTTGAGGAGAGCTTCTCCATTGTTGTTGATTCGGCGCTGAACAATGTTACGGGCATAAGCGAGGCCCAGGTTAAAATTGAAATTTCAGGCCTCGAAACAAGGCTCTTCAATGTTTCCAATTTTGACACCGTGAATCTCACAGAGGGCTTCAGCGCGGAAATTCAAAGCCAGATTATTCAAATCAGGCTCAGAGGGACGACCGAGCAGCTTGATCTTGTTAAGGAAGAGAACATAAGGGCCGTTGCCGACCTTGAGGATTATGACGAGACCACAGGACTGCAGTATGTTCCCGTTAAAATCTATGTTGACGGCTCCACGGAGGTGGGGGCATTGAGCACGGCTAAAATCTATATCGAAATAAGAAGGATTAACTGATGAGGCAGGATGCTGTTGTTTTGAAAACCTTCGGAAACGGAACCGCTGAGGTTGCCGTTACAAGAGGAACTGCCTGCGGAAGCAGCTGCGGAAACTGTGAAAGCTGCATATACCAGAATGAGCTGCGCGCTGTGGCCGTTAATCCCATTAAGGCGGAAAGAGGCAGCAGGGTTATTATTGAGAGCGAAAGCTCAAAGGTATACAGGGCTGAGATATTAGTTTACATAATTCCGATACTTTTGCTTGTTGGGGGCTATGTTGCCGCAATGCTTGCAGGAGCAGGGGAGGGACTTTGCGTTCTGGCCGGCTTTGCTCTCATGCTCATTGGCGTTGCGCTGGTTGTTTTCAGCCAGAGAAAGAAAAAGGAAATTCAGTTTGTTATTGTGAGGCTTAAAGATGATTAAAAGCATGACTGGCTTCGGCAGCGCAAGAGGCTCTGCTGCCGGCTTTGATATTACGGTTGAGCTTAAGAGCGTGAACAACAAGTTTCTTGAAACCTCCGTTAAGATTCCCAGGAGCTTCATGTTTGCGGAGGAGAGGGTTAAAAAAACCGTTTCCGGCCACATAAGCAGGGGAAAGGTTGATGTGTTTATAAACATAAGCGCCGTTGAAGCAGACAATGTGAAGGTTGCCGTGAACAGGCCGCTGCTCAGGTCTTATCTGGAGGCACTGAAGGCGATTTCAGAGGAGAATGCCCTTCCCCTTGAGCTTACCGCCCTTGAGCTTGCCCGTTTTCCGGAGGTTCTCAGCGTTGAGCGCAGCGAGCTTGACACTGAAGCCATATCAGGAGCGATAGTCTCAGTGACGGAGGAGGCCCTTAAAGACTTTGATGCCATGCGGCTCAGAGAGGGAGAAAAGCTGAGAGAGGATGTGCTCTCAAAGCTTTCTGCCATTGAGGAGTATGTTTCAGTTGTTGAAGCAGCCTCTCCCGAAACCGAAAAGCAGTATAGGGAAAGACTTGAGCAGAAGCTCAGAGAGCTCCTGGGAGACGGCGGAACAGACGAGGGAAGAATAATTCAGGAGACTGCAATCTTTGCCGACCGCATAGCCGTTGACGAGGAGACTGTCAGGCTGAGAAGCCATATTTCCCAGCTCAAAACAATGCTTGACGGAGGCTCTCCCATAGGAAGAAAAATCGATTTCCTCATTCAGGAATTCAACCGGGAGGCAAACACCATAGGTTCCAAGTGCCAAAACAGCGGGATTGCCCACACGGTTGTTAATCTCAAGTCTGAAATTGAAAAAATCAGGGAACAGATTCAGAATATAGAGTGAGGGCAGAAGGTTGAAAATGCTGGGAATAGGCTTTGGGAACTATGTTTCTCCGGGGCATATAATTTCAATTTTGAGCATTGACTCCGCTCCGGTTAAAAGGCTGGTTTCGGAGGGAAGAGAGAGGGGAGCCGTTATAGACGCTTCCTTCGGAAGAAGCACAAAAGCAGTTATAGTTACCGGAAACGGTAATCTAATATTATCCTCGCTCACGCCGGAGGTCCTTTCTGCCAGGCTTGAGGAGGAAGACAGGGAGAGTGATTGAATATGGACAGAGGAAAGCTTATTGTTCTTTCCGGCCCCAGCGGAGCAGGAAAGGGTACGGTTGCGGCAAAGCTCATTGAGCAGCGGGAGGATATGTGTTTTTCCGTTTCGGTTACAACCAGGAAGCCCCGCCCCGGAGAAGTTGACGGGAAGGAATACTTTTTCGTTGAGCTTGATGAGTTTGACGAGATGGTGAAAAACGACGAGCTGCTTGAGCACGCTCAATATGTTGCCAACAACTACGGAACCCCCAGAAAATTCGTTGAGGAAAGGCTCAACGAAGGGAAAAATGTTCTTTTAGACATTGAGGTTCAGGGCGCAAGGCAGATTTTAGACAGCATGCCTGAGGCGGTGTTCTGCTTTATAATTCCTCCGAGCATGGAGGAGCTGGAGAGAAGGCTTGTGAGCCGGGGCACAGAGACTCAGCGCGCAATTGAGGCAAGGCTTATCAGAGCCCGCCAGGAATATGCGGAAGCAGTTTTTTATGACTACATAATCGTTAATGACGATGCAGATACGGCAGCTGCCGAGCTGAGCGCAATTATTACGGCGCAGCGCTGCAGCTACCAAAACAGAAAATATTTACTTGAAACGGAGAATTGAAACCATGATGCTTTATCCCCCCGTGGCTGACCTTGTTGATAAGGTGGGCAGCCGCTACCAGCTTTGTAATCTCGTTGCAAAAAGAGCAAGAGTGCTTTCCGAAAAGCTTGAAAACGAAGCCATTGAGCTTGAAAAGAAGCCCGTTACCGCAGCTATAGACGAGGTTTACACAGGAAAGCTTTCAATTAAATAAGACTTGAGCTTCCCAACGGCAAAAATTGCGGTTTCCGCCGCACCATACCGGATTGACAGAGTCTATGACTACTCCGTGCCTGAAAAGCTCAGAGAGAGTCTTCAGCCGGGCTGCAGAGTTTTTGTGCCCTTTTCCAGGGGCAACAGAATCTGCGAGGGCATTGTTCTTGCTCTTGAGGAAAAGGAGGATATTTCCGCCTTGAAGGAGATTGCCTCCCAGATTGATGCCCAACCGGTGCTTTCAAGGCAGCAGATTTCCCTTGCCATATTTATGAGGGAAAGATTTTTCTGCACGATTTATGAAGCTGTGAAGGCCATGCTGCCCTCCGGGCTGCTGCTTAATGCAGAGGGCTCAGCCAGAGTGAAGGACAGGCAGGAGGAATATATAAAGCTTGCCGTTCCCGGGGAAGAGGCCGTTGCTGCTGCTGAGGAGATGAACCGGCGGGCCCCCAGGCAGGCAGAAATCCTGAGGGAGCTTTCGTTTTTCGGCTGCGTCTCCGCTTCTGAGCTTATGGAATTCACTTCCTCGTCAAGAGCATCTCTTAATGCCCTTATTAAGGCGGGTTATGCCGAAAGCTTTAAAACAGAGGTTTTCAGAAGACCTGAGATCTCAGCCGTTGAGCACAGAGAGCTTCCTGTTCTAAACGAGGAACAGAGCAGAGCATTTGAGGGGCTCAATGCCCTTTGCGAAAGGAATGAGTTCAAAACGGCTCTCCTTCAGGGCGTTACAGGCAGCGGCAAAACCGGAGTTTATATCCATTTAATAGACCGGGCCCTTAAAAGAGGGCAGAGCGCTGTTCTCCTTGTGCCGGAAATTTCTCTCACACCCCAGATGCTGAGAACCTTTTCCTCCCATTTCGGAGAGGAAATTGCGGTTTTACACAGCCGACTCAGGAGCACGGAGCGCTACGATGAGTGGAAAAGGATTAAATCAGGCAAAGCCAGGTTGGTTATCGGAACAAGGAGCGCAGTTTTTGCTCCGCTTGAAGGTCTTGGACTCATAATAATAGACGAGGAGCAGGAGGAGAGCTATAAATCCGAAAACTCTCCCAGATATAATGCAGAGGAGGTTGCAAAATACCTTTGCTATAAAAACAGCTGTATGCTTCTCTTGGGCTCTGCCACACCTAAGGTTACCACAAGGTATTATGCCCAGATTGGAAAATATTCCCGCTTCACCCTTGAAAAGCGTTATAACGAACAGCAGCTGCCTGAAGTTTTCAGGGTAGACATGAAAAAAGAGCTGAGGCAGGGAAACAGCGGAGCTCTCAGCGGCTTTCTTAAGAAGGAACTGCTTGAAAACATTGAAAGGGGAGAACAGAGCATACTGTTTCTCAACCGGAGAGGCGCCAGCGCATTGGTGCGCTGCATTGAGTGCGGCTATGTTTACAGGTGCCCTTCATGCTCTGTTAGCCTTACCTATCACAGCGTGGGTAACAGGCTTATGTGCCATTACTGTGGCTTCAGGAAATACCCTGATTCTGTCTGCCCTGAATGCGGAGGCAGACTTGACTACAGCGGAAACGGAACCCAGAGCCTGGAGATGGAGCTTAATGAGACCTTCCCCGGAGTTCCTCTTCTCAGGATGGATACTGATGTTATTTCCGCAGTTAACACTCATGATGTCCTTTTTGAAAAATTTGCATCGGAAAACATCCCGATTATGCTTGGCACCCAAATGGTCACAAAGGGGCTGAACTTTGAAAATGTTACTCTGGTTGGAGTTGTGGATGCAGATCAGAGCCTTTATACGGGAAGCTTCCGTTCAGCCGAGAGAACCTTTTCTCTCATAACCCAGGTTATAGGACGGGGAGGCAGAGGGAAAAAGCCGGGCAGAGCGGTTATTCAGAGCTTTACGCCCGACAATGAGGTTATTATCTGCGCTGCGCGCCAGGACTATGAGGAGTTTTACAGGGGCGAAATACTTCTCAGAGAGCTTGAAAATGCCCCGCCTTTTGCAGACCTGCTGGCGCTGACAGTCTCCGGGACAGATGAGGAGATGGTCATAAACGCCTGCAGCTACGCAAAATCAATGCTTTCCTGCCTTCTTGAACAGAGGCGGGACGTTACGCTTCTCGGCCCGGCTCCTCTGGGAGTTGTGAAGGTGAGCAATAGGTTCAGATATAGAATAAATATTCGCTGCAGGGCAGATGCTGAGCTTAGGAGAGCCCTTGAAAACACAATTCGTCATTGCAGCGGAGACAGACGGTTCAGGGGAATGTCCTTTTATGCAGACAGTGACCCTGCCGATTAAGGAGAGAATATGGCAATCAGAAACATTTTAACAAGCGAAAATAAGCAGCTCTACAAGCCGAGCAGACCCGTTACCGACTTTAACTCAAGGCTTCACCAGCTGCTTGACGATATGATTGAAACCCTTTCCACCCAGGAGGGAGTGGGTCTTGCGGCGCCCCAGGTGGGCGTTCTCAGGAGGGCCTGCATAGTTCTTGAAACCAACGTTGAAGAGGGGGAGGATGAGTATGTTATTGAGCTTGTCAACCCGGAGGTTATAGAGACAGAGGGAGAGCAGGAGGGAGCCGAGGGCTGCCTGAGCGTTCCCGGAGAATTCGGAATTGTTAAAAGACCGGAATGGGTTAAGGTCCGCGCTCAGGACAGAAACGGTAATTATTTCGAGGTTGAGGGCAGCGGGCTTACAGCAAGATGCTTCTGCCACGAGATAGACCATCTTGACGGAATTGTTTTCACCTCTAAGGCCGAGCGCATGCTCACGGAGGAGGAGCTTGCCGGTATGAACAGAGGAGAGGAAGAGGACTGAGATGAGAATTGTTTTCATGGGCACGCCGGATTTTGCAGCCGTAAGCCTTGAGAAGCTCATTGAGGAAAAGTTTGATGTTGTGGGAGTTTTCTGCCAGAGCGACAAGCCCGTTGGCAGAAAGCAGGAGCTTACGGCGCCGCCGGTGAAGGTTTTGGCGCAAAAGCAGGGGATTCCCGTTTTTCAGCCCGTTAAAATGAGGGACGGAACCGCCCTTGAGATTCTTAAGGGGCTGCAGCCTGATATTCTGGTTGTTGTTGCCTATGGGAAGCTGCTGCCGGATGAATTGCTTGAGCTTCCGAAATACGGAGCGATTAATGTTCACGGCTCGCTTCTGCCCAAATACAGGGGAGCAGCTCCCATACAGTGGGCAGTTCTGAACGGGGACAGGGTCACCGGTGTCACAACCATGCATCTTGCGCGGGAAATGGACGCAGGGGATATGATCTATTCCGAGCAGACGGAGATTGGAGAATACGAAACCTCAGGAGAGCTGTTTGAAAGGCTTTCTCACATGGGGGCAGAGCTTCTTGTTAAAACTCTGAGAGACCTTGAAGCGGGCACTGCTCCCAGAACGCCTCAGAACCATGAAGAGGCCAGCTATGTTACCATGCTGGACAAGAGCATTTCTCCAACTGATTTTTCTGGCTCTGCAAGGCAGGTTATAAAGCACATATACGGGCTTCTTCCCTGGCCAGCTGCCACAGCGGAGATAGGCGGGGAAACAGTCAAGCTCTTCGGAGCGGAATATACTCAAAACAAAACCGGGCTTTCTCCCGGCAGTATAGTCTCAAGCGATAAGGGCGGCATCGAGCTTGCCTGCGGAAGCGGAGAGACTGTTTTGATAACCGAGCTTCAGGCTCCCGGAAAAAAGAGAATGAGCGCTGAGGACTATCTAAGAGGGCACAGGCTTTAATGAACCCCGGAAGAAAAGCGGCATTAGATGCCCTTAACAGATGCTTCGTTAACGGCGCCTGGGCCTCCCAGACCCTTGATTCCCTTATTAATAAAAATTCCCTTTCACCAAGGGATGCGGCCCTGGCAACCCGGCTTACCGTGGGCGTTATTCAGAATTATGCCCTTCTTGATTTTTGGATTGAGAGCTTCTGCCGTACCGCTCCTGACATGGAGGTCAGAAACATTCTGCGTCTGGGAATGTATCAACTCAAGCTTTGCGACAGAATTCCCAAAAGCGCAGCCGTTAACGAAAGCGTGGAGCTTGCAAAAAGCAGCGGTTTTAAGAGCGCTGCGGGCCTTGTGAATGCGGTTTTGCGAAGAGCCTCTGAGAGAGAGCTTCCTGAGCCGGAGGACCCCTGTCTTAAATTCAGCCAGAGCCCCTGGTTCTTTGAAAAAATGTCTTCCCTTAAGGGGGAGGAGTTTGCTCTTGCTCTCCTTAAGGCAAACAATGAGGAGGCTCCCGTTGAAAAACGGAGGGCATTTGCCTCAGGAGAGGAATATGTTCAGGACGGGGCTGCCTTTGAAGCGGTTTTAATGGCTGAGCCAAAGCCCGGGATGCGGGTTTTAGACTGCTGCAGCGCTCCGGGAGGAAAGTCCTTCACCTCTGCCGTACTCATGGAGAACAGGGGAGAAATCCTCTCCTGCGACATAAGCTCCCGGAAGCTGAGACTTGTTGAAGAGGGGGCTGAGCGGCTGGGCATTGAAATCATAAAAACAAGGGCAATGGACGCAAAGCTTTTCTGCCCGGAGCTTGAGCAGGGCTTTGAGCTTGTCATTGCGGATGTGCCCTGCAGCGGCTTCGGAGTTATGAGAAAAAAGCCGGAGATACGCTTTAAAACCCGGGAGGAGATTAAACCCCTTCCGGAAATTCAGAAGGCGATTGCCCGAAATGTGAGCCGTTATGTTAAAATCGGAGGAAGGCTTCTCTATTCAACCTGCACCGTTTTCCCGGAGGAGAATGAGGAGGTTTCCCGCAGCATAGCCGGCTTTGAAATATTAAAAGAAAAAACATTTTATCCCAATGTTGACGGGACAGACGGCTTTTATGCCGCAGTCCTTGAAAGAAAGGAATAATGAAAGATATTCTTTCCATGCTGCCGGAGGAGATTTTTGAGGAAATTCCCGGCTTTAGGGGAAAGCAGGTTGTTTCCTGGCTTGCAAAGGGGGTTTCCTCCTTTGACGAGATGACAAATCTGCCCAAAGCTCTCAGAGAGGAGCTTAAGGAGAAATATTCCCTCTACAGGCCTCAAATCCTCAGAAAACAGCTTTCTTCCGACGGGACAATTAAATATCTCTGGGAGCTTCAGGACGGAAATGCAGTTGAAACCGTTCTCATGCTCAATTCCTACGGAAATACCCTTTGCGTTTCAACCCAGGTTGGCTGCAGGCAGGGCTGTGCCTTCTGCGCCTCAACAATAGGGGGCCTTGTGCGCTGCATGGAGCCCTCCGAGATTCTCAATGAGATTGTTTGCTCACAGCTTGATTCAAAGCTGAACATTTCAAACATCGTGCTCATGGGCACAGGTGAACCTCTGGATAATTTTGAAAATGTAATGCGTTTTCTGAAGCTTGTGAACCACCCGCAGCTTCTTAACATAGGCATGAGGCACATAACCCTTTCCACCTGCGGCTTAATAGAGCGCTTTGAAGAGCTTGCGCAGGAAAATCTTCAGCTCACTCTCGCCCTTTCTCTCCATGCGCCGGACGATGAAACGAGAAGCCGCATTATGCCGGCAAACAGAGGGAGGGGAGTTGATGCTCTTATGGAGGCCTGCGAGGCTTACTACAAAAAGACAGGGCGCAGGGTAAGCTTCGAATATGCCCTGATTGACGGGGTCAACGATTCTCCTGCCCAGGCAAAGCTTCTTGCCCAAAGAGCCGTAAAGCTGGGGGCTCACATAAATCTTATTACGCTCAATCATGTTGAGGAAAGCCGGTTTGAGCCCTCAAAGCCGGAAAATATGAAGACTTTTATTAAAATACTTGAAGAAAACGGTGCAAATGCCACCGTGAGAAGAAAGCTTGGAACCGATGTTGATGCCGCCTGCGGGCAGCTCAGGAGGAAATTTTTAAAGGAAAAGCAATGAAATTTTACGGTTTAACCGATGCAGGTTTAGTCAGAAAAAATAATCAGGATTGCTACAGGCTTAAAAGATGCGATTCGGCGAAGGCTCTTGTTGCGGTTTTATGCGACGGAGTGGGAGGAGCGAATGCCGGAGAGGTTGCCAGCGCGCTTGCAACCGACTGCTTTGTTGAGCATGTTGCCGCAAGGCTCAGTTCAAGAACGGGAAAAAAGCCGGAGCCTGAAAGGGTTTTGAGAGCGGCATGCCTTGAGGCTAACACCTCTGTCTATGAATATTCCTGCTTTGACTTTTCTTTCCGGGGAATGGGAACAACCCTGGTTGGAGGAATCGTTTATGATTCAGGCAGGCTTGTTCTTGCAAACATTGGAGACAGCCGCGCCTATCTCATCAGCCGGCAGAAAAAAACAATTGAACAGCTTACAAAAGACCATTCCCTTGTTTTTGAAATGTATCTCAAGGGTTTCCTCACCAAGGAGGAGGCCAGGACCCATCCGAAAAGCAACATAATCACAAGAGCAATAGGAAGCTCTGAGTTTGAAGATTGCGACATATATGAGTTTCAGCTTGAAAAGGGAGATGTTCTTATTCTCTGCAGCGACGGGCTTTCGGATTATGTTCCCGATGAGGCCATACTGTCTTCAGTACTTCAGTCTGAGGATGAGAGCATATGCCTTAATCTGCTGGGGCGCTCATACGCTGGAGGCGCCGGAGACAATGTTACCGTTGTTGCAGTGGTGAATGAATGAGCGAAACCATTCTGAACGACAAATACATAGGCCGCCTTCTTGAAGAGCGCTACCAGATTCTCAACGTTATAGGCGTTGGGGGCATGGCTGTTGTCTGCAGGGCCCTGGACACAAGGCTTTCAAGGAATGTTGCCGTTAAAATAATGCGTGACGAAATATCTCAGGACGAGGAATTCCGCAGAAGATTTGCCGCCGAATCCCATGCTATCGCCATGCTGTCTCACCCGAACATTGTGGCGGTTTACGATGTGAGCCATTATGATGAGCTTGAGTTCATTGTTATGGAGCTCATCAACGGCATTACTCTCAGGCAGTATATGGAGAGAAAGGGCAGAGTTGACTGGAAGGAGGTCATGCATTTTTCAAAGCAGATCGCCGCAGCGCTCAACCATGCTCACCAGAGGGGCATTATCCACAGAGATATAAAGCCCCAGAACATAATGCTTCTGAAGGATGGCACAATCAAGGTCGCAGACTTCGGAATTGCGGCCCTTGAAAGCGAAAGCAGCCTGAAGGAGGGGGAGGCAATAGGCTCCCTTAACTATCTCGCGCCTGAGCAGATCAGGGGCGAGGCGCCGGATGCCAGGGGAGACATTTATTCTCTCGGAGTTATGATGTATGAAATGCTCTGCGGCTGCAAGCCCTATTCCGGAGAAACTCCCGGAGAAATCCTTCTGAAGCAGAGCAGCGAAAATATTGTTCCCATTACAGAGCTTAATCCTGAGGTTCCTGAGGAGCTTGCGGCCATAGTTTCAAAGGCTATGGAGCCCGATATAAACGACCGTTACCGTTCCGCCTCGGAGCTCGTTGAGGATTTTGAGCAGTTTGCCCGGGATTACCTCAAGGCGGAGGAAAGCAGAAAAGCCAATGTTGAGATGAGCATCGGGCCAGAGAATGAAGAGGTCAGAAAGGAATATTTTTCAATTCTCAGAAAATCGGGAAAGGTGAGCTTTGCTTTAGGCTGCTTCGGAACCATTGCGGCAATAATTCTTGCCTTCGGTTTCCTCTGGAAATACTGGATGGCAGACCTTTTCTCCCCGGCGGAGAGAATCTCGGTTCCCGATTTCTCAGGCTATAACTACGAGGAGCTGCTGCATAATGTTCAGTTTACCTCGGTCTATGAGTTCGTCCCGAATTATGTTGTTGACACAAGCACTGCCTCAGGCACCGTTCTTTCTCAGGAGCCCCTTGCGGGCAGAAGCGTTATGCTTACAAAAGAAGGGGTTGAGGTGAAGCTCAATGTGAGCACCGGCTATATCCTTCTTGAGGTTCCGGATGTCTCCGCCCAGAACTACAGGGAGGCAAACCTGAAGCTGGTGAATGCAGGTTTCTCGGTTGAAATTGTTAATGTGGCAAGCGATGAAATCCAGAAGGACATTGTCATAAGCACAAGCCCTGTGGCGGGAGAGAACATAACCGCCGGCTCAACGGTCTATCTTTATGTCAGCGGCGGAAAGGAAATGAACTATATCCGCATGCCAAATCTCGTGGGGCTCACGGAGGAGGCTGCAATAACAAAGCTTACCAATGCCAACCTCACCTTTGTTGGAACAACAAGGCAGGCAAGCGAATATGAAGCGGGAACCGTTATTGCCCAGAGTACCCCGGCCTTTGCCGAGGTTCAGGAGAGAACTAACATCACAATAACCGTTTCCACAGGTGCGGAAATCGCCCAGACGCAAGCCGGAACAGAGGGCACAATATATATAACGCCATGAACAGAGGACTCATAACAAAGGCTCTCAGCGGTTTTTACTATGTTAAAGACGATGAAAGCGGAGAGCTTCACGAATGCAGAGCCAGGGGAGTTTTCAGGCACAGAGGTCAGTCTCCCCTTGTGGGGGACAGGGTTGAGTATGACGGGAAGAACACCATACTCTCTATTTTGCCCAGGAAGAACAGCTTTGTAAGGCCTTCGGTTGCCAACATGGATATGCTGATTTTTGTTGCCTCCGGAGCCGAGCCGGTGACTGACCCCTTCCTTATTGACAGAATTTCGGTTATAGCAGAGGCTTCAGGCTGCGAAATGCTGCTTGTTCTTAATAAAACGGACGTTAACCCCGCCGAAGCCCTTGAAGGGATTTACCGCCGCAGCGGAATTCCCACAGTTAAAACCAGCGCCTTAAGCGGAGAGGGAATTTCGGAGCTGAGGGAGCTGATTTCCGGAAAGGTCTGCGCATTCACAGGCAATTCAGGGGTTGGAAAATCCAGCATTCTCAATCTGCTTGTGCCTGATGCCTGCATGGAAACTGCAGAAATCAGCAGCCATCTGGGAAGAGGAAAGCATACAACCCGCTTTGTTCAGCTTTTTGAGCTTGATGAGTCAACCACTGTTGCGGATACTCCCGGCTTTGCCTCCTTTGAAATTGAAATGGTGGGAAATATAGCAGCCGAGGAGCTTCCGGGACTCTTCACTGATTTTGCCCCCTTCATTAAAGACTGCCGCTTTGCCGACTGCACCCACATAAATGAACCGGACTGCAGCCTTAAGCAGGCCCTTGAGGAGGGGAAAATTCAGAGCAGCAGATACTGCTCATATAAGAAGCTCTACGATATTATTAAAAATAACAGGCCGTGGGATTGAGTTCACGGAATAAATGTGATAAAATAAATTTAAATTAACCATAGGGGAGAAATAATATGTCAGGACATTCTAAGTGGCATAACATCCAGAAAACGAAGGGCGCAGCAGATGCCAAAAGAGCTCAGGCCTTCACTAAAATCGCAAGAGAAATGATAGTTGCCGTCAAAGAGGGCGGCAGCGGAGACCCGAAGAGCAACTCAAAGCTTGCAGCGGTCATTGCAAAAGCAAAGGCAGCCAACATGCCGAACGACAACATTAAGAGAACAATCGAAAAGGCATTGGGCGCCGGCGCGGGAGACAACTATGAAAAAATCACCTACGAGGGCTACGGTCCCTCAGGCATCTCCGTAATCATCGAAACGATGACAGACAACCGCAACCGAACCGCCGGCGAAATCCGCCACCTGTTCGACAAGTATAACGGCAAAATGGGCGTTGCCAACTGCGTTTCCTGGTCTTTCGACAGGAAGGGCGTTATTGTGATAGACAATGAAGACGAGGAGCTTGACGAAGACACTGTCATGATGGATGCGCTTGACTGCGGCGCGGCAGATTTCGAAGCCGACGATGCTGTTTTCACCGTATACACCTCAGAGGACGACATTGCCTCCGTTTCCGATGCCCTCACTGCCAAGGGCTATACCCTTCTCTCGGCCCAGGTTGAAATGCTTCCTCAAAACGGCTGCAAAAAGCTTACCGACGAGGACGACATTAAAAACATGCAGAAGATGCTTGATCTTTTCGAAGATAACGACGACGTTCAGAACGTCTGGCACGACTGGGAGGATGCTGAATAAGCTCCCAAAACACATCAAACCCCCTGTTTTTCAACAGGGGGTTTGGCGCAGGCTGACCTGTAAGCCGGGTTCTGTCATTTAAAACGGTCATCTATCTCGACCGCCGGTTGCCCGACGGCTCAAGCCACCTCCCAAGAACGGCCGGGCCGGCCATATGTTCTTCCGCGGTGTTGCACCGGATAGAGTTTACAGCATCAGCATGTCTCCATGTGACGAGTGAGCTCTTGCCTCACTTTTCCACCCTTACTCCCAAAGGGGAGCGGTATATTTCTGTTGCACTTGTCCGAGAGTTGCCTCTGGCGGGCGTTACCCGTTATCCTTGCCCTGCGGTGCCCGGACTTTCCTCAGACGGAGCCTTTCGGCTTCCGCCCGCGACCGTTCAGTCTGCCTGAGGGCTTATTCTAACTTAAATTGATTTTTTTTTCAATAAGTAATATAATTAAAGCCATGAATCTTGAAGAATATATTAATTCAATAAAGGGCAGTTCAATTGCCGTTATAGGGGCGGGGATAAGCAACGAGCCCCTGATCCGCCTTCTGTGCATTTCCGGCTGCGATGTTACGGTTTGCGACAGGAGAGATTTTGCCGCTTTGGGCAGCAAGGCCCTAGAGCTTATTTCGCTCGGAGCAAAGCTCAGGCTCGGAGAGGACTATCTTGAAAATCTTAATCAAGACATAATCTTCCGCACTCCCGGTCTCATGCCCTTTGATGAGCATCTGCTGAAGGCCGGGGAGAGGGGGAGCGTCATCACCTCGGAGATGGAGCTTTTCTTTGCGCTTTGTCCCTGCAAAACGGTCTGCATAACCGGGAGCGATGGGAAAACCACCACCACCTCCATTATTGCAGAACTGCTGAAAAGAGCGGGGAAAACAGTTTATGTTGGGGGAAATATAGGAAGGCCCCTCCTCTGCGACACACCGGTTATGAAAAAAGACGGGATTGCCGTCATAGAGCTCAGCTCCTTCCAGCTCCACAGTATGACCTGTTCCCCGGATGTTGCGGTTATAACCAACATAACCCCCAACCATCTCGACAAACATGGCAGCTATGAAGACTATATAAAAGCCAAAAAGCAGATTTTCATAAATCAGAAGCCCGGGAGCAGACTCGTTCTCAATCTTGACGACGCGCTTGTATCAACCTTCCCCGGCACGGAATATTTTTCCCTTGAGAAGGAATGCAGGGGGGCATATGTTAAAGACGGTGTAATATTCAGAAACGGCCGGCAGCTCATGAAAACCGAGGATATTCTCCTTCCCGGAGAGCACAATGTCAAGAACTTCCTTGCAGCCTTTGCGGCAAGCGAGGGAGAGGTGAGCGATGAGATATGCTCAGCCGTGGCCCGGGAATTTTCCGGTGTTCCCCATAGGCTTGAAAGGGTCAGGGAGCTTGGAGGAATAAGCTTCATCAACGATTCCATAGGCACGAGCCCTGTGAGGACAATTGCCGGTCTCAAGGCCATGAAGGATAAGCCGGTTATAATCCTCGGCGGGTACGACAAGCTCATTCCCTTCGATGAGCTGGGTGAGGAGCTGGTAAAAAGAGCAAAGAAAGCCGTTATAACCGGAGCAACAGCGGAAAAAATTGCCGCTGCCATAGACAGGGCGGGCAGATTGGAATATTATATCATTCCCGACTTCGACAGGGCAGTGAAAAAAGCCTTTGAAATTGCAGAAGAGGGAGACACGGTGCTCTTCTCTCCTGCCTGCGCTTCCTTTGATGCCTTCAAAAATTTTGAAGAGCGGGGGAATCACTTTAAAAAACTTGTTATGGAGCTTGAATAATTGAAAATTGCAGACATAAGCCCCCGGGCCCGGGAGATCGGGCAAGCGGCAGAGGCAAAGCTGTGTGAGCAGTTTAAAAGAATAGATTTGCTTGCAGAAAAAAACACCCTGAAGGTCATATCCGCCTTTCAGGACAACAGAGTCGGAGAGGCCTGCTTCGCCGGAACAACCGGCTACGGATACGACGACTTGGGAAGAGACACTTTAGACAGAATGTATGCCCAGGTTTTCAACACCGAGGCTGCTCTCGTGAGGCTGGGCTTCGTCAACGGGACCCATGCCATAACCTGCGCCCTCTTTTCCCTCTGCTCCCCGGGAGACACAATCCTTTCCGTCACCGGCACGCCCTATGATACCCTGAGAAAGGCCATAGGCATCAGCGGAGATGAATTCGGTTCCCTCGCCTTTTACGGAATTAAATATTTAGAGGGCGGGCTCGATCTCCTTTCAGACAAAAGCATAAAAGCCGTTATAATGCAGCGCTCCTGCGGATATGACGAAAGGAAGTCCCTCTCGATTGCGGAAATCAAGGCTCTGATTGAGAAAATCAGAGAAAAGCGTGATGATGTATACATTTTCTGCGATAATTGCTACGGTGAGTTCACAGAGGAGCTTGAGCCCACCGATGTCGGGGCAGATCTTATTGCAGGCTCTCTGATAAAAAATCCAGGGGGCGGGATTGCCCCCACGGGAGCGTATCTTGCAGGCAAGGAAGAGCTGATTAAAAGAGCCGCCAACAGGCTCACGAGTCCCGGAATCGGGGGAGAGTGCGGCTCAACCCTCGGAAACAGCAGGCTTTTATATCAGGGGCTTTTCATGGCTCCCCATACCGTGGCCCAGGCCTTGAAAACCGCTGTTTTTGCCGCAGCCGTATTTGAAGAGGCAGGCATTGAAACAAAGCCCTCATCGCTTGCCCCCCGGAGTGACATCATCCAGAGAATCCGCCTGGGCTCAAGGGAGAGAATGCTGGCCTTCTGCGAGGGTATACAGTCCGGAGCCCCTGTTGATTCCTATGTTAAGCCGGAGCCCTGGCCCATGCCGGGTTACGACTGCGATGTTATTATGGCAGACGGGTCCTTCATTCAGGGCGCTTCAATTGAGCTTTCGGCGGACGGGCCTGTCAGGCCGCCATATGATGTTTTCCTCCAGGGCGGTCTCACCTATGAATCAGGAAAGCTTGGAGTACTCATGGCTTTAACAGCAATTTTGGGAGAATGAAATGAAAAAAATAACAGCAATAATTCTTGCCCTCGGGCTTTGCCTTTCCCTCTGCGGCTGCGCAGAAAAGCTCAAAAGCGTGGAAATCCCCCCAATGCCCACAAAATCACCTGCCCCTGTTTCAACTCCGGAGCCTGTTGAGGAGCCTGAAGAGGAGATAGAAGCTGCAGGTCTCACAAAAAGGATAATATTCACCGTCAATCAGATTTCCTTTGCCGACCCTGACCCTTTAAACGGCTTTGAAACCATCCTCCATTTTTCCTGCCAGATGCCCACAATCTTCATTGAGGGCAACGATTCCGCCACGGCGCTTATAAATGAAAGACTGGGAGAGCTTTGCGGAAACCTCTATTCCGAGGAAGAGGTCCCTCTGGAAATGGACGAGCATAACAGCCTTTTAAGCCTTGCCGAATCCAATTACAGCGAGGATAATAATCCGGACTTTTACTTCAGCCATAAAATCTCCATGATCCGCGCTGATGATAATATCATTGCAATTAAAATAAATACCGAAAAAACAACCTTCGACAAGGAAAAACCCGAGCGCAGCGAGGAGGTTCATTATTTCGACACATCCTCCGGCACAGAGCTTTCCGAAGACCTTGCCCTTAGCGATGCCTACCCGGAGGCTGAGAAAACGGGAAACGGCAGTCTTGAGGTTATTGCTCTCGGGGAAGGGGATGCCTCCTCAGACATAATAGATCTCTATGTTGCAGACGAAGAGGGGAAGGATTTCCTCCTCGTCAGCACGGGGCTGATTAACGATGTAAACATAGCCGACCTATGGTATTGCAACTACATGCTGGACTGCTCCGTTCAGCTGAGAGCCGAGCTTCCCGAGGGCGTTCCCGTTCTCATGATCAGCTACACTTCCCAGGGTCTTGAACATCATATGCTGTTTTCCGTAAATGCCGAAACGGGAGCCCCTGAGCTTACCGATTTTTCAACAATCGCAGTCGTTGGGTAAATTTTTAAATTTTAACGCTATTTTTATTTGCAATTTATACACAACTGTGCTATAACATTTGAGTAAAACCGGAGATTTGTCCGGCACAAATTTAATTGGAGGATGAAACATGAAAAAATTCATCGCAATGCTCCTTGCAGTTATGATGATTGCTTCCCTCTGCGCCTGCGGCACCACTCAGGCCGCAACAACCGCAACCGAAGCAGCACCTGCAGCAGAAGCAGCAGCAACCGAAGCAGCAGCTGAACCCGCAGCAGAAGAGTCCGCCGAGAAGGTCGGCCAGACTGTTCTTAAGTGCGCCTTCAACCAGACCATCACCAACCCCGAAGCTCAGACCCTTCTCTGGATCTCCGACGAGCTTTACGATGCAACCGAAGGCCGCTACTCCATCGAAGTTTACCCCGATGCAACCCTTGGTGACCAGGCTTCCAGCCTTGAAACCCTCATGGCCGGCGGCATCGAGATGAGCCTCGTTGCCAACTCCATCATTGAAAACTACTCCGCAGACTTCGCAGTCATCGGCACCCCCTATGTCTACGACTCTCTCGAGCACCAGGAGAAGGTTTTCGAGTCCGGCGTTCTGGCTGACCTCTATGCAACAACCGAGCAGTACGGCTTCACCGTTCTCTGCGCATACTCCCTCGGTTCCCGTAACCTCTACCTCGCAAAGGCTCCTGTAGCCGAAGGCGAAGTTGTCGGTCCCGACGATGTTCAGGGTCTGAAGATCCGCGTCATGGGTTCTGAAACCTGCCAGAAGATGTGGGGCGCAATGTCCGGCGTTGACGGCATCTCCATGGCCCAGGGCGACGTTTACTCCGCAATCCAGACCGGTACTCTCGACGGCGCTGAGAACAACATCATCACCTACACTGACCTTGTTCAGTATGAAGTTGCTCCCGTATACGTATACACCGGCCACCTCATGATTCCCGATGAGCTCACAATCAACAAGGCATTCTTCGACAGCATGAGCGCTGAAGACCAGGCTGCCCTGCTTGACATCTGCAACAGATCTCAGGCATACTTCTTCGAGCTTGCAGCAGCTCTCCGCGATGACTATGCAGCAAAGGCAACCGAGATGGGCGTAACCTTCTTCGAGGCTGATGTTCCTGCATTCCAGGCTCTCTGCGCAGACCTCATTGCTGAGAAGGCCAACATGACCGACCTCACAAAGGCTGTCTACCAGTCTGTTCTCGATCTCCGCTGATTTATTCCGGTATTACAGAACATTAAAGGCCCGCAGCAATGCGGGCCTTTATTCAAGGTGATGCGCTGCAGAGCGCTGCCTGAAATCTATATCAGGAGGAAATAATGAAAGTTCTCAATGCCATCAAGAAGGTTTTTGACAAGATTCTTGAAATCCTGGGAATTGCAACCCTCGGCATTATGACGGTCCTGGTTGTTTACCAGGTTGTCACCCGCTATGTTTTCAACAAGCCCAGCGGATTTTCAGAGGCCACTTCCCAATATCTTTTCGTTTGGATGATCATGTTCGGTAGCGCCTATGTCTATGGCTCCAAGGAACATCTCACCATCGACATTCTTAAAGACAAGTTTTCGCCCAAGGTAAACATGTTTGTTGAGATATTCACCAACCTTTGCCTTTTCGCCTTTATTTTTGTTGTTTGCGTCCTTGGCGGCTGGAAATACACATCCGGTCAGGCCGTTCAGACAGACCCGACTCTGCACATTTCAATGGCAGTGCTCTATTTCTCCGTTCCCTTCACGGGGATAGTAACTCTTTACTATGCAATCTATAACAGCTGCCTCGCTGTGTTCAATTATAAAAACCACATCCGCATTCTCAGCGACGCTGAGTCCGGAACCGCATGATAAGGGGAGGTAAAAAACCATGACCACAACCGCATTTGCCGGTCTTTTAATGATTATTCTCATTTTCGTAACCCTTGCTCTTGGCTTTCCTATAGGCCTTTCAATAGGAATAGGCTCTGCGGCAGCCCTTTTTGTCATTCTGCCCCCCACAGCAGCCTTCACCTGCGCTCAGAAAATGTTTAAGAGCGTTAACTCCTTCTCCCTCCTTGCCATACCATTCTTTGTCCTCGCCGGAAACATAATGAATAACGGCGGAATTGCAAAGCGCCTTGTTGGCTGCGCAAAGCTTGTTGCTCATCGGCTTCCCGGCGCCCTTGCTCAGACTAACATTGTTGCCAACATGCTTTTCGGCGCAATGTCAGGCTCCGGTGTTGCTGCTGCCGTTGCTATGGGCGGCATTCTCGGACCCATGGAAAAGGACGAAGGCTATAGCGACGAATACTCTGCCGTTTGCAACATCGTTTCCGGGCCAACCGGAATGATGATTCCTCCCAGCAACATCATGATTGTTTATGCAACCGTTGCAGGCTCCGTTTCAGTTGCGGCTCTCTTTATGGCCGGCTATGTTCCCGGAATTCTCTGGGGTCTTGCCTGCATGGTTATTGCCGGTATCATGGCGAAGAAGGCGGGCTACACCTCCTCCGAGCACTATAATTTCAAGTTCGTCATGAAGACCCTTTGGGACGGAATTCCTTCCCTTCTCATGATAGTTGTTGTTATCGGCGGCATTCTCGGCGGCATTTTCACTGCAACCGAGGGCTCCGCAATCGCAGTTCTCTACTCTCTTGTTCTCAGCTTTATATACAGAACAATCAGCCTTAAGGATCTTCCCCAGATTATCTGGAGCTCCGTTAAAACAACCGCAGTCATTGAATACCTTGTCTGCGTTTCCGGAATCATGGGCTATGTCATGTCCTACACCCATATTCCTGCCCTTGTTGCAAATGCCATCCTCGGATTCACAAGCAACAAATATATCATCCTTCTCATAATGAATGTGATTCTTCTCATTGTGGGCTGCTTTATGGACCCGACCCCTGCCGTTCTCATCTTCACTCCCATCTTCCTTCCCATCGTTCAGACCTGGGGCATGAGCGCTGTTCACTTCGGTCTTATGATGGTCATGAACCTCTGCGTCGGAACGCTCACTCCTCCCGTTGGAGCCATTCTCTTTGCCGGCTGCCGTGTGCACCAGGTTAAGATTGAGCAGATCATCAGAATGATGCTGCCCTTCTTTGCAGTGATTATCATCTGCCTTGCCCTCGTAACCTACATTCCCTGGCTCTCAATGGCAATACCCACTGCCCTCGGACTCTGCTGATTTTAACAGGAGATTAAAATGGACATAAGATATTCAACCGGACCTAACGATGTTAAGCGCTACACAACCGAGGAGCTGAGAAAAGAGTTCCTCATTCAGAACCTCTATCAGGCAGACACCGTTCAGGCAGTCTATTCCCATGTTGACCGCATGGTGGTTCTCGGAATCATGCCTGTTAATGAAGCCCTCCCCATAGACAAGGGAATTGATGTCTGGGCGAATTTCGGCACTGAGTACTTCCTTGAACGCCGTGAAGCAGGAACCTTTAATCTCGGCGGTAAGGGCTGGATTGAGGCAGACGGCGAGCGTTTTGAGCTTGATTTTGAAGACTGTCTCTACATAACCAAAGAGACCAAAAGCGTTGTTTTCGGAAGCTATGATCCTGAAAATCCTGCAAGATTCTATCTCGTTTCCGCTCCTGCCCACAGAGTCTGCAAAACAACCTTCATTTCAATTAAGGATGCAAACAAGCGGCCCTGCGGCGGAGAGAAAAATTCCAACAAGCGGGTTATTAACCAGTTTATCCACCCTGATGTGCTTGAAACCTGCCAGCTTTCAATGGGGCTCACGAAGCTCTCAGAAGGCAGCGTCTGGAATTCCATGCCCTGCCATACCCATGAGCGCCGCATGGAGGTCTACACCTACTACGGCCTTCCGGAAGGGGAGACCATGCTCCACATAATGGGTCAGCCCCAGGAGACAAGGCATATCTTCATGCAGAATTTTGAAGCCGTTATTTCTCCCTCCTGGTC
>R05__coassemble_207_pt1 | contig 33258 bp, 29 predicted proteins | sample R05__metabat2_low_PE_015 | metagenome-assembled genome bin R05 | reverse complement strand
CGGCTGAGGCTGCAATTGTGAATATTTTCTTTGCTTTGGCTTTGGCTTTTTCTGCAGCTTTCTGTTCATTTTCAATACGTTCATTTTTATCAGCCGTAAGCTTGTTTATGTCAAAGGAAAACAAATCCCTAACAAGCTTACCGCAGGTATGACATTTATCTTCTGTTTCTCTGTTTACAGCCCCGCATGCGCAATACCATAAGTCTTTATATCTCTCTGGGAAGAACTTACAGTTATTTCCATATTTTATCTTATACTGCTTTATAAGCTCAACATCGCTGAATTTCTCAGAAAGAAGCTCAGCCTTTGTCATTTGCTCAACAGCTTCATTCTCATTCTTCCAGAAGCTGTTATCTGTAAATATGACTTCGGTTATTGTGACGGTGAATGCGCGTGCTGAAGGATCCGGGAGAACTATCGGTGTTTTCTGCCCGAATTCTTCATCCCGTTTAATGCTTAAGTCCAGATAATCCTTGTTTACAAAATCGGAAAGTGGATTCCCGGCAGTATCAAGGAGAGAAATTTTTACTTTCAATGCCTTGATGATTTTTTCTGAAAGGCTTTTGAACTTCAGCTGCGCAATTATTCTTCCGTTCTCATTATCCTTAAGAAGCGCGCCTGCGGCAATAATTACCGGTGAACTCTCAAGGTACAGATTTTCCGTAAGCAAAAATACTCTTGTATATCTTTCTGACACAGTTGCACCTCAAAGGTCCGGCAGTTCGTCATCACTGACAGCTGCGCTATAATTTTCTGCCAATCTTGCCTTTTTGTCAGGCAATGCAATAACCATCGGCATACCGAAGGCTCCAAGCAAAAATGTCCACCAGAAATACTTTTTCTGAGGATATCCCTTTTCCGCAGCAATAAATGCAAATTCCTTTGCGATAAAGTATGCCAGTGCGATAATCAGAACTGCGACTAAAAAGATTGCGAACTCCATGATTTTTCCTCCTAAAAAATAAAAAAGTGCAGCACCCGGAGGTACTGCACGAAAAACGCAGAGCTCCGTTTGCTGCGACACAATCTTTTGACAAACACAAGGAAAGCAAAAGTGGAGAATGCATTTTTACCGAAATAAAAATGATTCCCTGTGTTTGTCGCAATATAAGATTGTGTCGCAAGCTCATAATACCATAACTTTGAAGCCGGAACAACTGAAAAATCAACTGACAGGGCGAAAAATTAAGCCGCAGATTGCTCTGCAGCTCAAGATTATACCATGATGAATATCTGCTGAATTGTCACTCGCCAGATAAACAAGTTCCGGTAAACGATGAAATATGCTTGCTTTTGGCAGCATTTATAAATTTTGTTCACGAATAAACATGATTTACTATCAAGGGACTTTAAGATGCCATTTTACTTCGTAAATGCAACGATAAATTTACCGTTGCATTTGCGAAGCTTTTATGCTACAATTCCATCACCCTGGAGGTGCTTAATTATGAAAGAAACAAAAACTCTCGAATATAAACAGGAAATCTCAAATACTTTCCTTAAAACCGTCAGTGCATTTGCTAACTTTAGCAGTGGCGTCATAGAATTCGGGGTTATGGATAATGGGGAAATTTGCGGAATCGATAATCCTGAGCAAGGGCGTCTGGATATTGAAAACCGAATCAACGACAGTATTTCCCCCAAGCCGGACTACACTCTGAGCGTCAACAGGAAAAACAATGTAATCACTCTCACGGTAAGCGAAGGGAGATACAAGCCCTATCTCTATAAAGGAAAAGCATATCGAAGAAGCGATACCGCTACCATAGAGGTGGATTCTGTTGAATTAAAAAGACTTACGCTTGAGGGCAGCAATCTGTATTATGAGGAGCTTGCGGCGGAGGAGGATGGACTTAAGTTTGCATATCTTGAGAAGATGCTGGTTGAAAAGCTTGGGATTTCAGAGCTGACAGATGATATGCTCAGAACCTTTGGCCTGTATACAAAAGCCGGAAGCCTGAACAAAGCTGCCGCTTTGCTTGCTGATAAAAATACATTTCCCGGAATTGATGTGGCGCGCTTTGGGAAATCAGTCAGCGAAATTTTGGACCGTGAAACTTTTTCGGGTGAGTCTATCCTAAAGCAATATGATGATGCGGTAAGCATATTCAAAAGATATTATCAGTATGAGAAAGTGGAAGGATTTGAACGAGTTACTATAAACATGATTCCGGAGGAGGCCTTCCGTGAGGCAATTGCGAATGCGCTGGTACACAGGACATGGGATGTGAAGGCCAATATTCGTGTGTCTATGTATCCCGACAGAATTGAAATATTTTCTCCTGGCGGATTGCCGGGAGGTATTTCAAAAGAAGAATACCTGCGCGGAAGCATCTCCAGCCTTAGAAATCCCATTCTGGGAAATCTGTTTTTCCGCATGCACTACATAGAAATGTTCGGCACCGGAGTCAGAAGAATTATTGAATCTTACGAAGACAGCGCGATAAAACCGCAATTTGAGGTTTATGACAGCTCAGTTGTTGTTGTGCTTCCAATATTATCTCAGAGAGCAAGGGTTAATACAGACGGGGAAAAGGTTCTTAATGCTTTAACAGGTGGAAGAATTCTTTCAAGCAGAGAGATTGCAAATTCATGCATTTGGAGTAAAGACAAGACCATCCGAGTATTGAATACATTGATTTCGGACGGTTATGTTAAACAGATTGGAATCGGACGCGGGACAAAATACAGTCTTTCGTAATCACGATACACTTTATAGTATGTTATCAATCAGGGAGCGGTCTGACTATGGTCTCGGCATCGCATCAGGCTCTGTGTCCGTCCGACCGATATACCAAATTATAAAGAATTCGAAAACACAAACAAGCGCATAATCAGCTTAACAAATCTTGAGGTGGAATATGATTATGAACTGCAAAAATATTGAAGAAATACTTGAAGAAATCTGCGAGGCGGAGCGGGAGTGCGGTCTGCTGCTTCTTGAGGCCGATAATATTTCCTCTGTGGATAAGGGCTCCGAAAAAAACATTGTTACCCAATATGATTTTAATGTTCAGAGCATGCTGATTGAGCGGCTTTCAGCTCTTTGTCCCGGAGCCCATTTCTTCTGCGAGGAAATGGAACAGCCCGACAGCCTGGAGGCCGACGAGCTGTTCATTATCGATCCCATTGACGGAACCATGAATTTTAAAATGCACATGAACCACAGCTGCATTTCCGTTGCCTACGGGCGGCAGGGAGAAATATGCGCTGCGGCCGTATATAATCCCTTTGTTGGCGAAATGTTTTCGGCTCTCAAGGGCCGGGGAGCATGGCTGAACGGCAAGGTGCTGCATGTGCCGGCTTACGGACTTAACGACTCCCTTTTCCTCATTGGCACCGCTCCCTATTCCCCCGAGCTGTTGGACAGCACATTGAGGCTTGCAGAGCTGGCTCTGAAAAACAGCCTCGATTTGAGAAGGCAGGGCTCTGCCGAGCTTGATCTCTGCTCTGTTGCCGCAGGCCGGGCCGGGATATACGCTGAGCTTTATCTCTCCCTTTGGGATTATGCAGCGGGCGTGTTGATTGCCGAGGAAGCGGGGGCAGTCTGCCTACAGATTGACGGCTCTGCCCTTCCCTATGACTCTTCAAAGCCCTCAATACTTGCAGGAGCTCCCGCTGCAGTGAAGGAATTTCTGTCACTTACAGGAGATATACATTTCCGCGATTGACTTCATGTGCTCCCCCATCTGCCGGCGGACATTTTCAGGGCCGAGAATTTCAATGTCTTTCCCAAAGGGGGAGAGCCAGGCAAAGAACTGGGTACTCACAGCAACGCAGACGGCAACCGTGAAATAATCCTCTCCGTCGGGGATGAGCATAACATCTTCTCCAAAACGGTCTATTATTGCATCGGCAGTGAAGCTTTTGCATCTGAGCTTAACCGTTGTTTCCTTACCTGTGAACATGTAGAAAACCCGGTTCGTGTAGGTTGACATGTCGGTTTTTTCAAAACGGTCTTTGCCGATCCGCTTTTCTCTGCAGATTGAAAGCTCCGTCATTCTGTCTACTCTGTAATGGCGCATTTCCCTGTTTTCACTGTCGTAGGCCAGCATATAATAGTTCTGGTCAACCCAGATGAGGGCGAAGGGACTGACAATATGTATTTTCCCTCCATGGCGGAGCTCTTTTTCCTTTTTAATGTTATATCGAAAATATCTGAAGGATATTCTTTTGTCTCTGTTGATGGCATCGGATATGCGGTCTATGTTAATATAAACGCTCTCATTTTTGCTCTTTATCCTCTGCCGGACATATATCCTTCTGCCAAGTGCCGCTCCCTGATGAATGCTGACCTGGCCCTTCAGCTTTTCAATAAGCTCCTCGGTTTTGTGAAGGGTTATGAAATTCGAGGACTGCACCATGTCAACCAGCAGCTTGATTTCTTCAAGCTCAAAGTCCCGGGAGGAAACAAAGTGTTTATAGCCCTTGGTGACGATATCCAGCCCATAATCATCTCTAAGCAGGGCTATTGCTGAATAAATCGTCCTTCTGTCGCTTGTGATGCCGTGCTCTGAGAGCATATTTGCAATATCATGGACGGAGGCCGGGTGCTCAGCATCGGTTTCTTTAATGAGAAAATCTCTTATGAGAAGAATCTCCAGCTTGTTTTCGGATTTATATGCCATTTTTTCCTCCTATGGTCAGTTCGTTTGAATCAATTATAATGTAAATCTTCGAAAAATAATAGTCAAATCCGCTGTTTTATTATATACTTTATATTATCATGTATTACACATATATACTCAAGCTGAATGACGGTTCCCTCTACTGCGGCTATACCTCAGACCTTTCCCGCCGGCTTGCAATGCACAATTCGGGGAAGGGCTCAAAATGCGTCCGTTCAAAGCTTCCCGCAGAGCTTGTTTATCACGAGGAATTTGAGACAAAGCAGGAGGCCATGAGCCGGGAATGGCACATTAAAAAGCTCTCAAGAAAGGAAAAGCTCTCTCTTATCAGCTCATGAAACACCGCTGTCTTATCAAAAACATCACCGCAGGCTTTGCACCTGCGGTGATGCTGCTTTTCCCGGTTTTATTTCTGCAGCTTGTCCTGCAGCCAGTTCTTTCCTTCTGTGTATCTGCTGACTATGAAGGTTGCAACATAGTCCATTGCGGCATTCACCATCGTTGCGGGAGGATCTATCAGGTCTGCAAGAGCCAGTGATATGGGCAGAGCAATTGCCATCTGCTCCGGGAAAAAGATTGAACAGAGAACCAGGTCTCCGGTTCCGCCGCCGCCCGGAATTCCTGACATGGCAACGGATGCCAGAACAGAAACTATTATTGCAGGAATCGCCTTTTCCGGAGTGAAGGGAATTCCGAAGAAGCCGAACAGGAAGGCAACCTTTATTATGCAGCCCATTGCGGAGCCGTCCATATGCATGGTTGCTCCCAAAGGAATAACAATTTCAGACACTTCCTTTGAAACTCCCGTATCCTCGCAGGCCTCCATGTTTGTGGGTATGGTGGCAACGGAGGAGCAGGTTCCGAAGGATACCGCAGCAGGAGCAAAGAGGTGGGCAAACATAACCTTTTCTGCTCCCTTTCCGCCTCCGAACCTGGCATAGAGGGGAGCCGAGGCAAACATGTATACAAAGCACACAACATAGTAGATGATGAGAGTCTTTCCGTAGGAGCCTATAAGAGTGGGCCCGTAGGTTGCAACCAGGTAGGCAAAGAAGCCGAAGAAGCCTATGGGCGCATAGTAGGAGATGATCTTAACGGTTTTCATTATGCATTCCGTGGCGCTTTCAAGGAACTTCGCAACCATTTCTCCCTTCTCTCCCGCCATCTGAACGCCGAAGCCGAAAAGTATTGCGGCAACAATCAGAGGAAGAATTGCCCTGCGGGAAAAGAGCTCTGTGAAGTCAGGCTTGGTGAAGAAGTTTACAATGAGGGTTGCCGCATCAACCGAGCCAACCTCAGTCTCCTCAACGGTCTCAAAGCCCTGGGGAACAAGGGAGAAAACACTGACTATAATATACATTAAAAGAGAGGCAATCGCTGCCGTTACGAGGAAGGTTACAACCGTTGTTCCAAGCACCTTACCCGCCTTCTTCAGGCTGGGCATGTTTGCAACGGCCGAGGAAATTGAGAAAAACACCATGGGCACAACCACGCAGAACATCATGTTTATAAACACGGTTCCAAGAGGCTCAAGGCAGGTTGCTCCCTCCCAGACTGCTCCCAGCACTGAGCCGGCAACAATTCCCAAAATCATCAGGAAAAGGAAAAGATTCTTTTTAATATATTTCATAACAGCAGCTCCTTTGGAAATTCATTATTGACATCTTAATAATAATCGCATTATAATGCAATGTAAATTGATTTTATTGCTAAAAAGGTTGCAAAAAATGCTCAAAGAGGGTTATCTTAACGAAAATTTTCATTATTTCCACCTTAAGGATACAGCCGGAGACGAACGGGATTTCCATTTCCACGAGTTCAACAAAATTGTGATTCTCATTTCCGGCCGGGTTGACTATGCCGTTGAGAGCGAGCGTTATGCCCTTCAGCCCTATGACGTGCTGCTTGTGAAGCACCATTCAATTCACAAAGCCCTCATAGACAAGTCGGTTCCCTATGAGCGCATAATAATCTATCTTGACGAGGGAAGGTATTCCTCTCTCATGCCGGAGGCAGGGCTTACCCGCTGCTTTGACCGCTGCCTTTATTCCCCGGGCGAAAAGCAGGTTCGTGAGCTGGCTGAGAAAATGGAGGCTGCGAAAAGCGGCATTTTAATGGAGACCTATCTCCTTGAGCTCCTGGCAACCTTGAATTCAATAAAGGGCAGCGCGCCCCTCTCCCGGCAGTATGATGAAAAAACCGAGGAAATACTCACCTACATAAACGAAAACCTCTCCCTCTCTCCCTCCGTCGATGAGCTTGCCCAAATGGCTCACATGAGCAAATATCATTTCATGCGCCGTTTTAAGGCTGCAACCGGTGAAACGGTTCACTCCTATGTGCTCCAGCGCAGACTTCTCCACGCCTCCCGTCTCATAAGGAAGGGCATGAGCATAAGCGCTGCGGCCTCTGAAAGCGGCTTTGAAGACTACTCTGTTTTCTACAAGGCTTTTAAAAATTATTTTGGAATATCACCCAAGGAACTGAAAAAATGAAAGAAACAACAAAAACAAAGGAAAGAGCAGTGCTGGCAGGACTCTCCGCTTCCTCCATGCCGGAAGGGGAAAGGTCAAGCGAGGTTTCCATGGAGGAGCTGGCTGCTCTTGTTGAAACCGCAGGAGGAACAGTAATAGCTCAGATGATTCAGAGCAGGCCCAGTCCTGACCCGGGAACCTTCATTGGCGAGGGTAAGGTGAAGGAGCTGAAAGAGCTCATAGAGATTAACGGCTGCGATCTGGCTGTTTTCGATAACGAGCTCTCCCCCTCTCAGATGAATGTTCTTGCGGACAGACTGGGCGTTAAGGTTCTTGACCGTTCCGGTCTTATACTCGACATTTTTGCCCAGAGAGCCCAGACCCGAGAGGGTCAGCTTCAGGTTGAGCTTGCCCAATATAAATACCTTCTGCCAAGGCTCACAGGAATGTGGTCTCACCTGGTTAGGCAGACTGCCTCCGGCGGCTCCTCCCCAATAGGAACCCGAGGACCGGGCGAAACCCAGCTTGAAAGCGACAGGCGACATATCCGCCGCAAAATTCAGAAGCTTGAAGAGGAGCTTGCAAAGGTCCGCCAGGTGCGGGATACTCAGCGCAGGCGCCGTGAAAAAAACTCCATGCCCGTTATTGCCCTCATAGGCTACACGAATGCCGGGAAATCCACCCTCCTCAACTGCCTCACCAAATCCTCAATTCCGGCAAACAACCGCCTTTTTGACACTCTTGACACCACAACCCGCCGGCTCTATCTTTACGGCAGCAAGGAAGCTCTGATTTCAGACACAGTAGGCTTCATTCGCCGGCTGCCCACCCAGCTTGTTGAGGCCTTCAAGGCAACTCTTGAGGAGCTTAAATATGCAAATCTCCTCCTCCATGTGATCGATCTTTCAAATCCGGAGTGGGAGGAGCAGGCCCGCGTGGTGGACTCTCTTGTTGAACAGCTGGGCGTTTCCTCAACACGCTGCATAAGGGTCTATAACAAGTGCGATGCCTATTCCGGCATTCTGCCCCACGGGGAGGACTGCGTCTGCATTTCCGCAAAAACCGGCGAAGGAACCGATGCCCTCATGGAAAAGATTATTTCTGTTATCAGGGGAGAATATTCCCATGGCTGATTATCTGGTGCCCTCAGGAGAGGGCAGGAGCGAATATGTTGAAAAGCGCTCCAGCTTCCTGGGCTTTGTCTGCCCAATTCAAAGCGAGAGCGAGGCCCGGGAAATCATTTCTGCCGTAAAGAAAGAGCACCATGATGCAAGGCACAACTGCTGGTGTTATTCAGTGGGCAGAACAGTTGAGCGCTACAGCGATGACGGCGAACCCCAGGGCACGGCAGGCATCCCCATGCTGGAGGTGTTCAAAAAAGAGGGCGTAACCGATTTCGTGTGCATTGTAACAAGATATTTCGGGGGCGTGCTTCTGGGCAGCGGAGGGCTGCTGCGGGCCTACACCAAAGCCGCAAAGGATGCGCTCACCTCTGCCGGCATAAGCAGGGTAACGCCTCAGACCGAGGGCTTTGTGGACTGCCCCTATTCATATTTTGAGCCTGTCAGAACGGAGCTGCTGGCTTTGGGGGGCTGCGCCCTTAAATGCAGCTATGGGGAAAAGGTGAGTCTGTTCTTCTCTCTGCCGGAGGAGAATTTTGAAAGCTTCTCAAAAAAAATATCCGACATGTCAGGCGGAAAAATTTTTCCGGTAAAAAAATGAATTTCGGCTTTTGCTCCGTATTAAGTAATGTATGGAAAATAACGATGCTTTAAATCTGAATACCCGTCAGCTCCGCCAGCAGCTTGAGCACAAGATGATAGGTCCTCTTGGAATTCTCTCGGAAAATTCCAGGGGGCGGCTGTATCCCGAGGAGGAATGCGAGATCCGCACCTGCTTCCAGCGGGATATAGACAGGGTGACTCATTCCAAGTCCTTCCGCCGTCTGAAGCACAAGACCCAGGTCTTTCTCTCCCCGGAGGGCGATCATTACAGAACCAGGCTGACCCACACTCTGGAGGTTTCCCGCCTTGCGAGGACAGTTTCCCGCGCTCTCATGCTCAATGAGGATCTCACAGAGGCAATTGCTCTGGGCCACGATCTCGGCCATACTCCCTTCGGCCATGCAGGGGAGCGGGCACTGGACAAGCTGTATTCCGGCGGCTTTAAGCACTATGAGCAGAGTCTGCGGCTGGTAGACCTTCTTGAGCGTGACGGCAAGGGTCTTAATCTCTGCTACGAAACCCGCATGGGCATTCTTCATCACACTGCCGGTTCCGAGGACGATACTCTCGAGGCAAAATGCGTCCGCCTGTGCGACTGGATTGCCTTCGTCAACCACGATCTTGACGATTCCATCAGAGCCGGAATAATAAGCGAGGAAGATATCCCGGAAAGAATAATCACCGAGGCGGGAGACAGGAATTCCGCCAGAATAAACACCTTTATTGTTGACCTGATAAAAAACAGCCGGGACGGGGAAATCAAAATGTCCGACTCCATGTGGGACACCTTTATGTTCTTCAAAAACTTCATGTATTCAGACATATATGTCCATCCCGTTGCCAAGGGAGAAGAAAACAAGGTTTTCGGCATAATTGAGAAGCTGTATGAGCATTACTGCTCCAACATCTCTTCTCTCCCTCCGGAATACAGACTCATTGCCGAAAAGGAAGGCCCTGAGCGGGCTGTTGTAGACTATATCTCCGGAATGACAGACACCTTTGCCGTGAGCACATATGAGCAGCTGTACATTCCCTACAGCTGGAAGGTGAAATAATGCCGTTTTCAGAAAGCTTTTTAACAGAGCTGGCGGAGCGAAACGATATCGCTGATGTGGTTGGCGGTTACGTTAATCTTTCAAAGCGCAGCGGGCAGAACATGTTTGGTCTCTGCCCCTTTCACAACGAAAAGACAGCTTCCTTTTCCGTGAATCCCTCAAGGCAGATGTACCACTGCTTTGGCTGCGGCAAAGGCGGGGGAGTCATCAATTTCATAATGGAAATTGAGCAGCTCAGCTTTCCGGAGGCTGTTGAATTCCTTGCCAAGAGGGCAGGGATGAAAATGCCCGAGTCGGACTACGACCCGGACACGACAAAAAAAGCCGCTCTGCTGCAGCTCAACAAAGATGCCGCCCGCTTCTTCTATGACTGCCTCAAGGCTCCCTCGGGCGAAACGGCCAGGGCATACATTGAGTCCCGTTCTCTCAGCAAGGCAACCGTAACTAATTTCGGCCTCGGCTTTGCGCCGGACAGCTGGGACAGCCTGCGCAATGCCATGCGCTCCAAGGGCTATTCGGATTCAGAGCTTTTTGCCGCAGGCCTTGTTAAAAAAGGGAAAAACGGGGGCTTCTATGATGCCTTCAGAAACCGGCTTATATTCCCGGTTATAGATGTTCGGGGAAATGTGATCGGTTTTTCAGGGAGAGCTCTCTCCGGAGATGGCGCAAAATATATTAACTCTCCGGAAACCGCCGTATATAACAAGGGCAGAAATCTTTTCGGCTTAAATCTGGCAAAGAAAAGCAAGGCGGATTATATAATACTTGTTGAAGGCAATGTGGACGTTGTGATGCTTCACCAGGCCGGGTTCGACAGTGCGGTTGCCTCTCTCGGCACCTCTCTGACGAATGAGCAGGCAAGGCTTATTTCCAGATTTAAAAATCAGGTAATTCTCGCCTATGACAGCGACGAGGCAGGGCAGAAGGCATCCAGGCGCGCCATCGACATTCTTCAGCACCTTGATGTGAAAACCAAGGTCCTCCGCCTTGACGGCGCAAAAGACCCTGACGAATATATAAAGCTCAAGGGTGCCGCCGCCTTCCGGAATCTGATTGAACGCAGTGAGGTGCAAACCGATTACAGGCTGCGCAGCATTCAGGACAAATACAGTCTTGAAGACGCTGCTCAGAAAATTGAATTCATCAAAGAGGCCTCCCTGCTTGTCGCCGGTTTTCCTAATCAGGTGGAGCGTCAGGTATACTCTTCAAAAATTGCCGAAATTGCAGCTGTCCCCTCTGATGTTATTGCAAAAGAGGTTGAACAGCAGCGAAGGAAGCTCCTCGGCAGAGCAGAAAAGGCCGACAGACAAAGGGTTATGAGGGTTGATGCCTCCTCTCAGCCTGCAGACACAGCCATTCGCTATGATGACACTGCTTCAGCGAAGGCGGAGGAGGGCATAATTCGGCTCATATACCGCGACCCTGAGCTCGCCTCCTCTCTCACGCTCTCCCCCGAGGATTTCACATCTCCTGCGTTGGGGCACATTCTCTCCGTCCTTCTCTCCCACACAGCTTCAGGCGGCAGCGTGAATGTTTCCGTTCTCTCAGGAGAGCTGGGGGCGGAGGAAATGAATCTTTTCAGCAAAATAATTCAGGACCCGGAGAAGCTCTCCTGCGGAGCAGAAACCCTGAAGGATTATATTTCAAAAATACAGGATCAGAAGAAGCTTGCAGCTCCCTCCAACAATCTGCTGGAGCTTCAGAAAAGCCTTATTGAAAAAGGAAAGGGATACAAATGAAAAAAACAAAAGATGAAGAAATCGGCTTTATGTCTGAAGAAATCATAGAGCCCGAAATAAGCGACGAAGCTCTCAATTCTGCGCTTTCCGGAGAGACCAGCGTTTCCGCTGCGGAGCTTGAGGCCATGGCCGATGCCTTTCTCGCTCAGGCAGATACTACTGAGAAGAAGGCCAAAGCAAAAAAAGAAAAGCCGCAGAAGGATCCTGAGGAGCTGCTTGAAGCCCTCCTTAAAAAGGGCAAGAAGAACGGCGAGCTGACCAACAAGGACCTTGGGCTTCTTGAAAAGCTCGGTCTGAGTGAAGACAGAATAGACAAATTCTATAAGGAGCTCGATGCCAACAACATTCTCACCGAGATTGACATTAACGATCTTCTTCCGCCAATAGACGATGTTGAAGTTGAGGGCGAGGATATTTCCGGGCTTGAACCGATCTCCGTTGATGAACTTGAGGATACCGACAACTTTGCCGACAACTTTGCAACAGATGACCCTGTACGCATGTATCTCAAAGAGATTGGAAAGGTCCCCCTTCTCACTCCCGAGGAGGAGGTTGAGCTCGCTCAGAAAATGAGTGAGGGAGATGAGGCTGCAAAACAGAGAATGACCGAGTCCAACCTCAGGCTTGTGGTTTCAATAGCTAAGCGTTATGTTGGCCGCGGCATGCTGTTCCTCGATTTAATACAGGAGGGAAACCTGGGGCTTATAAAGGCTGTTGAAAAATTTGATTACACCAAGGGCTACAAATTTTCAACCTATGCCACCTGGTGGATTCGCCAGGCCATAACAAGAGCCATCGCCGACCAGGCAAGAACAATAAGAATCCCCGTACATATGGTTGAAACAATAAACAAAACCATTAGAGTTTCCCGCCAGCTGCTTCAGGAGCTGGGCCACGATCCCACTGCCGAGGAAATTGCCGAGGTAATGGGTATGCCGGCAGACAAGGTCCGTGACATTCTCAAAATCGCCCAGGAGCCCGTTTCTCTTGAAACGCCCATAGGCGAGGAGGAGGATTCTCACCTCGGCGATTTTATTCCCGACGAGGATGCCTCAGAGCCTGCGGAAGCCGCCTCCTTCACCCTTCTGAGAGAACAGCTTGAAGAGGTTCTCGATACTCTGGCTCCCAGAGAGAAAAAGGTTCTTGAGCTCCGTTTCGGAATGATTGACGGACGCACAAGAACTCTTGAAGAGGTTGGCAAGGAGTTCAATGTCACCCGCGAGCGTATACGCCAGATTGAAGCAAAGGCTCTGCGCAAGCTCCGTCACCCTTCCCGCAGCAAAAAGCTCAGGGATTTCCTGAACTGAATCTATCACATGTCAGATTAAGCGGGCCCGGATTTCTCCGGGCCCGCTGCATTATCATTATTGGCTTCAGGAGTTTCTGCTCTCGACGAAGCGCACAATGTATTCAACAAAGCTGTTCACTGCCGGGCCGCACTTTTCAGAATCTGCAACCGCAAGGCCAATGGTCCTCTTCGCCTCCGGAATGAGGGGCATAACAAGCATATCATCGTGCCTTCCCTTCAGCAGCAGCTCCGGCATAATGCTCATCCCCAGTCCCTGCTCAACCATTGCAATAATTGCATAGTCGTCCTTCGTGTAAAACCTCACATTGGGCTTCACTCCCGCAGCTTCCAGGGCTCTCCTTGCATCGTGGTCTGAGCTTTCAAGAAGGGAAATAAAGGGTTCCGTCTCGCATTCAATAAGCGGGAACTTCGGATAGCTTGCAAATCGGCTGTCCTTCGGCAGAATGGCGAGCAGTGAGTCCTCCATGAGGGTGATGATTCTGCAGTCCAGGCTGCAGGGGACATTCACAAAGCCCACGTCAACGCTCCCGTCCCTAATCCACTGCTCAACATCGTGATAGTCTCCGTTGAGCAGCTTAAATTCAACCCGGGGATAATCGGTTTGAAACTCCTTCAAAATACCCGGCAGCCAGTGAACGGCAACCGAGGTAAATGCCCCTATTCTCACCGTTCCTGCATCAAGCCCTCTTATTGACGAGGCCGTCTGCTGAAGCTGCTCAACAGCGTTCAGCACGGAGCGGAAGGAGGGCAGCATCCTCTCCCCCTCAGCAGTAAGCTTTATTCCGCCCCTTCCTCTTTTGAGCAGCGGAAAGCCCAGCTCCTCCTCAAGACCCTGCAGACTGTGGCTCACAGCGCTCTGGGTACATTCAAAAAGCTCTGCTGCCTTCGTTAGGGAGCCGGTTTCAACAACGGCAACAAATACCTCATATTTATTCATGAGAATAATTCATCTTTCTATGAAATTTATTAAAACTTTTCTTATTATAACGGTTTTTTGAAGATTTTCAAGCTTTTTGCCTTTTTTCCTTTTTTACAGCCGCTTTTTTCTCTGCTATAATTTTCTCATCTCAAAAGCAGAAAGGTGCATTTCCCATGAACTCCGAAATTATTGTTTTCCTTGGCTATTTCATAATTCTCTTCTTTGTCGGTCTCATATTCTTCTTCAACGGAAGCAACAAAAACGAAGAAGACTATTTCATAGGCGGCCGCTCAATCGGCCCCTGGGTAACGGCCATGTCCGCCCAGGCATCAGACATGTCTGCCTGGCTTCTTATGGGTCTTCCCGGCTCCATCCTTGCCTTCGGCTTCGGGCAGATCTGGATTGGCATTGGTCTTGCTCTCGGAACCGCTGCCAACTGGATATTCTGCGCAAAGCGGCTCCGCAAATTCAGCAAGGCGGCTGACGATGCCATAACTCTCCCCCAATACCTCACCAACCGCTTCGCCTCAAAAAGCAAGACCCTTCAGATAATCTGCGCAGTAATTTTCCTCATTGCCTTCACGGTGTATGTTGCCTCGGCCTTCGTGGCAGGCGCATCTGTTTTCACAATGCTCTTCCCCAACATATCAGAGAGCACAGCAATGCTCATATATGCCCTCATAATAATTGGCTACACCTTCCTGGGCGGCTTCAAGGCCGTTTGCTGGACAGACTTTTTCCAGGGCATACTCATGCTCCTTGCCCTGCTGGCAGTTCCCATTATCATTTCCCTCACCCAGAATCTGGACTATTCAGCCCTTCAGACGGTCTATGAATACACCGATGCCTCCGGCGCAGTTGTGAAGTGCGATTTCGGAGCAGGTCTCTTCTCTGCATCCTGGCAGGATATTATTTCCGGTCTTGGTTGGGGTCTTGGCTACTTCGGAATGCCCCACATAATCGTTCGCTTCATGTCAATAGAAAAGCCCTCCATGATTAAAAAATCCTCCATCGTGGCAATAGTCTGGGTTGTTCTCTCAATAGGAGCTGCCTGCCTCATGGCCTACTACGCAAGAATGCTTGTTGCAGAGGATCTGCTCACTGTGGGCGCTCAGAAAACCGTGTTTATAGTTCTGGCAAGAAAGCTCTTCCCCCCGTTCATAGCCGGCTTCCTGCTTGCTGCAATAATGGCAGCCTCCGTCTCCACCGCTGACTCTCAGCTCCTTGTTGCCTCCAGCTCCTTCACTTCAGACCTTTATAAGCCCCTCCTCCGCAAAAATGCCGGCGACAAAGAAATCCTCTGGGTTGGCAGAATAGCAGTTGTTCTGATTTCCGTGATTGCCTACTTCATTGCTTCCTCCGAGGGCGCAGGCGCCCAGGCCATCATGAACATGGTTGAAAACGCCTGGGGTATCTTCGGCGCAGCCTTCGGTCCCGTTGTTCTGCTGTCTCTCTTCTGGCGCCGCTTTAACTACACCGGCGCATGTGCAGGCGTTATTGTGGGTGCAGCGGTTGATATAATCTGGCTCTTCTGCCTCTCCTCCACCGGCATCTACGAAATCGTTCCCGGCTTTATCTGCGGCGCAGTGGCTGCTGTTGTTGCAACGCTGGCTTCAGCCGAGCCTTCAGAAGAGGCCCTTGCAATCTTCGACACCGCAATAGTCGAAGGCTACGACGAATAAACTGAAATAAACATAATCAATCCCCCGGCTTCTGCCGGGGGATTGATTGTTTTAAGCCGATGCTTTATGAATTTTTTGCATTTACAATTGAAATGCCGACGCACACAAGGATAAGCGCAAAAATGTATTGAAGAAGATTTATGCTTTCCTTCAGGAATATTATTGAGAGAATAACGCCGAAAACGGGGGTTGAGAAGGAAAAAGCCGTCACCTTTGAAACAGGATTGTTCTTTAAAAGCAGGCCCCAGATTGTGTAGGCAACTGCAGAAAGAGCTCCCATGTAGAGCATGAGAAGCCATGCCTTTGCAGAAATCGGTTCAAGCCTTCCCCCTCCGCATAGAGCAACTATAATCATAACCACTCCTCCGAGAACGAACTGCCAGCCGCTGAGAGTAACCGGGTTTTCCTCTGAGGAATACCGTTTTATCAGAACTGAGCTCAATGCGTAGGCCAGCGTTGAAAGCACAAGGGCTCCCTCGCCTGCAAGGGTGAATGACAGGGTAAAGCTGCTTGTTATGTTGAGAACCATTATTCCGGCAAAGCCTATTATGCAGCCTAAAATCTTTTTTGCGGAAAGCTTTTCCATCCGGAAGACAAGGGCTGAGATCAAAAGGGCAAAAAAGCAGTTCATTCCGCTGATGATTGCGCCCTTTGCCCCAACGGTATGGGCAAGGCCCATGTAGAAAAAGAAATATTGTATTACTGTTTGAACAAGAGAAAGCTTCAGAACCATTTTCCAGGAGCCTTTTTTCGGAACAAGGGGTTTCCTGCTTATTATGCTGCAGATAATAATCGTCAGTATGCCGGCAAGAGTAAAGCGCACTCCCGCAAAAAGGATTTGGCTCATTGTGTCTGCAGACCTAATCTGAAACAGCTCATAGCCGATTTTAATTGAGGGTGTTGCGCTTCCCCACAGCAGGCAGCACAGCAGAGCTAAAAGTGCAATTTTCATATTCCGTCCTGCAGCCTACGCTTCCTTATCAACTCTGTAGCGGTTTTCTTCAAGGGCAGCATAGAGAGCGGAGGCATGCTCCTCTCCCCCTACCTCGCAGGACAGGTGCACAGATATTTCGTTGGGGTTGAGCCCGGCCTTCAGCTTGTCGTGTTCAACGGTCAGGATATTGGCGCCGGCGCCTGCAATTATATTCAGCAGACTCACAAGACTCCCCGGTCTGTCTATTAAATTTACTCTGAATTTAATCCTTCTGTGCCTTTCCACAAGGCCTTTTTCAATTATGCTCTGAACAAAGCTCACATCTATGTTGCCTCCGCTCATGAGACACACAACCTTTTTGCCCGCAATATCCAGCTTACCGTTGAGCACTGCTGCAAGAGGGGTTGCCCCTGCCGGCTCCACAATCTGCTTGCATCTCTCAATGAGCAGAAGTATGGCCTCTGCAATCTGGGAATCGGAAACCGTCACGAGCCCGTCGGCATAGCGGGAAATCAGTTCAAAGCTCAAATCTCCGGGAGCCTTAACAGCAATTCCGTCTGCAATTGTTGAAGCGCTGTCGGTGCAGCAGAGTTTTTTTGCATTGAAGCTTCTCACCATCGCATCAGCTCCCTCCGCCTGCACGCCGTAAACCTGAACTCTGGGATTAATCTGCTTAACGGCGGCAGCAACGCCTCCCAGAAGTCCTCCTCCGCCCACGGGGGTTATTATCATGTCTGCATCAGGGAGATCTCTGAGAATCTCAATGCCCAGGGTTCCCTGCCCTGCCATAACCTCAGTGTCGTTATAGGGGTGGAGGAAGGTTGCCCCCTCTTCTTTGCAAATTCTGCAGGCTTCGGCATAGGCATCGTCATAGCAGTCTCCCGCAAGAACGACCCTCGCGCCATAGCCCTGGGTTGCCTGGACCTTAGCGATGGGGGCTGCAGAGGGCATTACGATGGTTGCGGGGATTCCGAGTCTGGCTGCCGCATATGCAACGCCCTGGGCATGGTTGCCTGCGCTGGAGGCAACCACGCTTCCCCTCTCTCCTCTTTCAATCATGCAGGCAATTTTGTTGCTGGCTCCTCTGATTTTGAAGGAGCCGGTTTTCTGCCTGTTTTCACATTTCAAAAAGATTTCTCCCCCCGTCATTGAGGAAAAGGTGGTGCTCGGGTCAAGCTCAGTGTGGTGCAGAATTGGGCTGAGCCTTTTTTCCGCCCTTCTGAATTCGTCAAGTGTAATGTTTGTCATAATTCCTCCGAAAAGCTTTTGTTAAGGCTTTTTTCCAAGAGCAGAAGATCTCTCTGTTCATCGATTACCTTAAAGCCGTATTTTTTATAAAAATTAATTGCTGTTTCATTCATTGGATTAACATTAAGGCGTATCGCCTGACGGCCGAGATTTTTGTAATATACAATTGCCCTTGCAAGGGCCTGTATTCCGCAGCCTCTGCCCCTATACTCCGGATTAAGATATAAAAGGCTGATCCAGCCGATGTTCTCCTCTTCTCCCCGCTGGGGCGCCAGTTCAACGAGCCCTGCATCCCTTTCTCCGTGGGAGAGCCTCAAAACGGCATTTCTGTCTTCCGCGGAGTGCTGCATTGCGCTGCAGAGATAAATTGCCGGTTCAAAGCCCTTTGAGCTGCCTCCGTGGGCAAAACGCCAGCCCTCTTCATAGCATTGGCAGTAGTAAGCCGCTTCCCTTTTCAAGTCAAGCGGAAAATCGCTCAGCTCGGGAATGCTGTTCCATTTTTTCGGTTCAAGCTCTCCTAAGTGGGCATGGTCGTTTTTATATTCAACTGTAAATCTGCCTTTTTCATATTTCAGCTTTGTAATTGCCGTGTTTTTACAGATTGGAACAGTTTCAACATCTGAAAGATCTGCCTGTAAGACCTTGCTCAAAAAGCAGCGATTTGAAACCCCGTGGCTCACAATTGCAATTGTTTTCCCGTCGTTCTCTTCGGCAATGTCTTCTATGGCAGCAAACATTCTCTGCCTCACGCTGTCGAAGCTTTCGGCACCCTTCCACAGAAAATTTTCAGAATCAAATTTGAATTTTTCAGACTCTTCAGGGTAGTCCCTTTCTATGTTGGCAAAGAATTTTGCCTCCCAGGGGCCCATATTCATTTCTCTCAGCCTGCTGTCCTTCACGGTTTCAAGCCCTCTCGGAGCTGCAATCCCCTCCTGCGCAGTTATGTAGGCTCTGTAAAGATCTGAGGAATAGACCGCTTCAATTTTTTCCTTCAGCATTCTTTCCTTCAGGGCTTCAATCTGCAGTCTCCCGACGGATGTGATATCCCCATCCCAGTGGCCCTGCATAATTCTGAAAATGTTTCCCTCAGCCTGAGTGTGCCTGATTAAATAAATTGTTGTCATAATGTGTTTCTTGACCTATTCAAAGCTAAATAGTATAATATTGTTTACTGCTTATTATTATATATTTTTTATTGGTTTTTCACAAGAGGAATGTGGGGTGATTTCTTGGTAAGAGCAGCAGCTCTCGTTGCCGGAGACGGGGCAAAGCTTCAGGCAATTTTAGACTCGGTTTATTTTAATGAAATTCCGAACTTCAGTCTTATTGCCGTAATCTCCTGCGAAAAGAATTCAAATGCCATGAAGCGCGCAACAAGCGCAGGCATTCCCGCTTACATGGTGGATCCCGAGCTTTTTCCCACCGTAACGAGCTACAGTATAGCCATTGCCAACAAGCTCAAGGATATGGACATAGACCTTGTTCTTCTTGCCGGGTTCGACAGGGAGCTTGGCGTAATCCCCTTCCAATACAAAAATCGGGTTATAGGAACTTTTCCTTCTCTGATTCCCTCCTTTGATGCCGAGGATATTTTCCGCGCCGCTCTTGAGCGGGGCATTAAGGTCACCGGCGCAACGGCCTATTTTGCAGACAGTGACGGGCGCGTTGGCAACATCATCCTTCAGCAGAGTGTTCCCGTTCTTCAGAACGATACTCCGGAAACTCTCAAAGCCCGGATTTTTGAAGATGCCGAAAGAGTAATTTTCCCTGCAGCCGTCTCACTTTTTTGCCAGGGTCGTCTCGGGCTCCACGGAAACAGAGTTGTAATTGCCGCAGCCAATGCTTGAAGAATATCTCATTGTTCACAAATCCGCTCTGCCGGATTATTTTGAGAAGGTGGTTGAGGTCAGGCATATGCTTGATGCCGGCGATTTCAAAGATGTGAGCTCTGCGGTTAAAAAAGCCGGAATTTCCCGCTCAACCTATTATAAATATAAAGACTGCATCCTTGAGCCCTCTGAAATAACCAAGGGCAGAACAGCGGTTCTTTCCGTCTCTCTCCCCCATGAGCCGGGCACTCTCAGCTCCCTTCTGCAAAAGATTTCAGAGAGCGGCGGAAGCGTCATAACAATAACCCAGTCCGTGCCCATTCACGGAAAAGCTGAGGTCACTATTTCTCTGGATGTTTCCTCCCTGGCCATTACAATAGGAGAGCTGGTGAAGGTTCTCGGCGCCCGCCTTGTTGCAATTGAATAGCAAAAGAGATTCGGATTGGCTCCGAATCTCTTTTTTTATTTGCTGATTTGCTTATTTATACATTTCCTTGAGCTTGAGCAGGTGCTCGTAGCGAGCCTTTGCGTTCTCCTCGCTCTTGTCGAAGAGGGACTCTGCCCTGTCGGGGAACTCGCGGGTGAGGCGGCTGTAGCGGGCCTCGTTCATGAGGAATTCCTGGTAGCCCGGTGCAGGCTCCTTGCTGTCGAGAGAGAACTTGTTCTCAGCTGCTGCGGGATTGAAGCGGAACAGATTCCAGTAGCCGCACTTTACAGCGTTGTCCATTTCCTTCTGGCAGTTTTCCATGCCGCCCTTGATGGAGTGCATCTCGCAGGGAGCATAGGCAATGATGAGAGAAGGTCCTTTATAGGCTTCGGCTTCTGCGATTGCCTTAAGAGTCTGAACCTTGTTTGCGCCCATTGCGATCTGCGCAACATACACATAGCCGTAGGTCATTGCCATTTCAGCAAGGCTCTTGGATTTGATTTCCTTGCCGGCTGCTGCGAACTGCGCAACCTGACCGATGTTGGAAGCCTTGGAGGCCTGTCCGCCGGTGTTGGAGTATACTTCGGTGTTGAACACGAATATATTAACATCTTCGCCGGAGGCAAGAACATGGTCAACTCCGCCGTAGCCAATGTCGAACGCCCAACCGTCTCCGCCGAATATCCAGCAGGACTTCTTGTTGAGATAGCTCTTCTTTGCAAGAACCTGAGCGGCTGCGTCGCAGCAGGGACCCATGGCCTCGAGAAGGGCAATAAGTCTTGCAGCAGGCTCCTGGTTGAGATTGCCGTCATCCCAAGTGTCAAGGCAGTCCTGAGCGGCCTGCTTCACATCTGCAACGGATGCATTCTCTGCTATGAATTCAACGCTATTGCGCAGATCGTCGCGGATCTTCTTCTGGCCGAGATAGAGGCCCAGTCCGTGCTCTGCGTTGTCTTCAAAGAGGGAGTTGGCCCAGGAAGGTCCTTTTCCTTCTTTGTTTACAGTGTAGGGAGAGGTTGCTGCCGGGCCGCCCCAGATTGAAGAGCAGCCTGTTGCATTGGAGACCATCATATGGTCGCCGAAGAGCTGGGTGATGAGGCGCGCATAGGAGGTTTCTGCGCAGCCTGCGCAGGAGCCGGAGAACTCAAGATAGGGCTGAGCGAACTGGCTGAACTTAACATTCTCAGCAACAAACATATCCTTCTTCTCAGAAACCTCTGCCACCATGTAGTCAAAGACTTCCTGCTGATCCAGCTGAGACTCCAGAGGAGCCATCTCGATTGCGCCCACACCGCACTGGCCTATGCAGACGCCGCAGCCCATGCAGTCCAGCGGAGATATTGCCATGGCAAACTTGTATTCGCCCTTGCCCTTGCCAACCTTGATTTCTGCAATCTTTGCGTTTGCAGGAGCGTTGGCTGCCTCTTCTGCTGTGAGCGCGAAGGGACGGATTGTTGCATGGGGGCAAACAAAGGCGCACTGGTTGCACTGCACGCACTTCTCTGCATCCCACTTGGGAACGGAGACTGCTATGCCGCGCTTTTCATATGCGGCTGCGCCAAGCTCGAAGGTTCCGTCTGCATGGTCTGCGAAGGCGGAAACGGGGAGGGAATCTCCATCCATTCTGTCAACAGGGTCAAGAATGTTCTTAACCATCTTAACTGTCTTCTCGCGGCCTTCAAGGCATTCTGCCTTTTCTTCATCGACGGCAGCTTTCCAGCTCTCGGGAACATCAACCTTTTCATAGGCTGTTGCGCCGGCATCGATGGCATTGTAGTTCATGTTAACCACATCCTGGCCCTTCTTCAGGTAGGAATGGAGGGCGGCATCCTTCATGTAGCCTATTGCCTCTGCTTCGGGGAGAACCTTTGCCAGGGAGAAGAATGCTGACTGGAGAATTGTGTTGGTGCGCTTGCCCATGCCAATCTTCTTGGCAAGGTCAATTGCGTTGATCATATAGAGCTGAACGCCGTTTTCGGCAATATAACGCTTCTCGGCTGCGCTGAGGTGCTGCTCAAGCTCTTCAAAGCTCCACTGGCTGTTAACAAGGAAGATTCCGCCGGGCTTAACATCGCGGGCAATGGGGAAGCCCTTCTGGATGTATGCGGGCACATGGCATGCAACAAAGTCTGCCTGGTTGATGTAGTAGGGGCTCTTGATGGGCTTGTCGCCGAAGCGCAGGTGGCTTATTGTTACGCCGCCGGTCTTCTTTGAGTCGTACTGGAAGTAGGCCTGAACATATTTTTCTGTGTGGTCGCCTATAATTTTGCAGGAGTTCTTGTTTGCGCCAACGGTTCCGTCGCCGCCGAGACCCCAGAATTTGCACTCGATTGTGCCTGCGGGAGTTGTGGAGGGAGCCTTAACCTGCTCGAGGGAGAGGTTGGTAACATCGTCCACAATGCCCATGGTGAACTGGCGCTTCATCTCTGCCTTCTCAAGCTCTTTGTATACTGCAAAGACGGATGCGGGAGGCGTATCCTTTGAGCCGAGACCGTAGCGGCCGCCGATAACGGTCACATCGTTCTTTCCTGCATTTGCAAGAGCGGTTACAACATCGAGATAGAGAGGCTCGCCCTGTGCTCCGGGCTCCTTGGTTCTGTCGAGAACGGCAATCTTCTTTGCGGTTGCGGGGATGGCTTCAATGAGCTTATCCGGGCAGAAGGGGCGGAACAGGCGGACCTTAACAAGACCGACCTTTTCACCCTGAGCTGTCAGATAGTCAATAACCTCCTCTGCCACATCGCAGATGCTGCCCATGGCAACAATGACTCTCTCTGCATCGGGAGCTCCGTAGTAGTTGAAGAGCTTGTAATCGGTTCCGATCTTTTCGTTGATCTTTGCCATGTATTCCTCAACAACTGCAGGAACTGCATCGTAGTATTTGTTGGATGCTTCGCGGTTCTGGAAGAAAATGTCTCCATTTTCGTGGGAGCCGCGCATTGTGGGATGGTTGGGGTTGAGAGCGCGCTGACGGAACTGCTCAACAGCCTCCATGTCCAGCATGTCTGCAAGGTCATCATATTCCCAAACCTGGATCTTCTGGATTTCGTGAGAAGTACGGAATCCGTCGAAGAAGTTGAGGAAGGGAACGCGGCCCTTGATTGCTGCAAGGTGGGCAACAGGAGAAAGGTCCATAACTTCCTGAACATTGGATTCGCAAAGCATTGCAAAACCGGTCTGGCGGCAGGCCATAACGTCGCTATGGTCGCCGAAGATGCTCAGAGTGTGGCTTGCAAGAGCTCTTGCTGTAACATGGAAAACTCCGGGAAGCAGCTCGCCGGCGATCTTATACATGTTGGGAACCATGAGCAGGAGGCCCTGGGATGCCGTGTAGGTCGTGGTGAGGGCGCCGGCATTCAGCGAGCCGTGAACTGCGCCTGCTGCGCCGGACTCAGCCTGCATTTCCTGAACCTTAACAGTGCTTCCGAAGAGGTTTTTGCGGCCCTGTGCGCTCCACTGGTCAACAAAGTCGGCCATGGGGGAAGAAGGAGTAATCGGGTAGATTGCTGCAACTTCCGTGAACGCATAGGAAACGTGGGCGGCGGCATTGTTGCCGTCCATGGATTTGAAATGTCTTTCAACCATAATTTGTCTTTCATCTCCTATAAAAGATTAATTTTTTGCGTACACTATGATATTAACATTTTACCGAAAAATATACAACCACAAAAAGCAAATAAACCAAGTATTTTTTTCTTGTGATTTATTCGCCGTTATATTATAATGTTTTAGCTTGTCTCTTTGATTAAGGAGGTAATTAATATGATGAATATAAACAATTCCAACGGCTGCATAAGCATAACAGACGAGGTGTTCACCAATCTCGCCGGTGATGCGGCAACCTCCTGCTTCGGTGTGAAGGGGATGGTGGCCTGCAGCAAGGAGGGCGGTCCCTGGCAGCTGCTCAGGCGGGAATCAATGTCTAAGGGCGTTAAGCTCCGTTCCAATGCTGACGGGTCCCTTTCTCTCGAGCTTCACATAGGGGTGGACAGGGGAGTGAACATTTGTGTTGTTGCCCGCAACATAATTAACGAGGTGAGCTACAAGCTCTCCAATTCCACGGGCACTGCCCCCCGCAGTATCGATGTTTATATCGACACTATAATCGATTGAGAGGTTATATCCTTTGAGAGACTACATAGACGCAAAAGCATTTAAAGAAATGATTCTCTGCGCAGAGGCTGCGCTGAACGAAAATGTGAGGCTCATAAACGAGCTCAATGTCTTCCCCGTACCCGACGGGGACACAGGCACAAACATGGCTCTCACCATGAGCACCGCAGCTTCCGAGCTGCGCAAAAAAGATTTTTCCACCATTGAAGAGGCTTCCTCCTGCGTTGCCGGCGCGCTTCTCAGAGGCGCCAGAGGAAATTCCGGAGTAATAACCTCCCTTCTTTTCCGGGGAATATCAAAGCGGCTTAAAGGCCTTGAAACTGCCGGAGCAGAGGAATTTGCCGGCGCCCTGAACGACGGTGTGGAGAGCGCATACAATGCGGTTATGAAGCCTGCCGAGGGAACAATTCTCACTGTTTCCCGGCTTGCATCAAAGGCTGCTCTCAAGGCTGCAGGCTACGGCTCCGATCTGGAGGGGATGTTCATCTGCGCCATAAAAGAGGGCGACAAGGCCCTGCAGCAGACTACGGAGATTAACCCTGTTCTCAAGAAGGCCGGCGTGGTAGACGCGGGCGGAATGGGTTATATGGTTATTCTCAAGGCCATGCTTTCAAGTCTCAGAGGGGAAATTTCATCCCCTGCCGCCCCGGTGCCTGTTGAGGAAGCCTCCTCCGCCTTTGAGCTGTTTTCCACCGAGGAAATCACCTTCACCTACGACACGGTTTTCATTGTGCGCAAGGCCTCCGAGAACACCGACCTTGAGCCCTTCCGTTCCTATCTCTCCGGCATGGGCGACTGCCTGGTTATTGGCGACGGTGATGACTCCTTCAAGGTTCATGTGCACACAGACAGACCCGGAGATGTGCTGAACGAGGCCGGAAAATACGGAGTTCTCGAGCTTGCCAAGATTGAAAATATGCGCACCCAGCACGAAGACATACTTGCAGGCCGCGCCCCCCAGTCAACCGACGACCTTGAGCCTCCCGCCGAAGCTGCACCGGCCCCCGTTGCTCCCGAGGAAAAGGAATTCGGTGTTGTGGCGGTGTGTGCAGGCAGCGGCTTTGAGGCCCTTTTCAATGAACTGGGAGCAGATTCAATCGTAACCGGCGGGCAGACCATGAACCCCTCCACGGATGACATTCTCAAGGCCATAAACAAGACCCCTGCATCCACGGTTTATGTTCTTCCCAACAACAAAAACATAATAATGGCTGCCGAGCAGTGCATTCCTCTTACTGCAAAGCATGTTGTTGTTCTTCCAAGCAAAACCGTTCCCCAGGGAATAAGCGCCCTCCTCAGCTTTGACCCTTCCGCCTCTGAGGAGGCAAATTCGGCTGCCATGACCGAGGCAATGTCCTCAGTCCATACGGCCCTTGTGACCTATGCCGCCAGAGACAGCGACTTCGGCGGTCACTCAATCAGGGCAGGAGAATATTTAGCTCTGCTGGACGGCGCCCTCATAGGCAACTACAAAAACCTCAAGTCCCTCTTCTCCGAGCTGTGCTGGTCTTTTAACGACCTTAATCCCAGCATGATAACCATATACTATGGCGAGGATGTGAGCGAAGAGGATGCAGCATCGGTTGAAAAGCTCATTTCCGGCGTGTTCCCCGGCTGTGACATTTCCCTCATGCCCGGCGGGCAGCCCGTTTACTACTATACAATAAGCCTGGAGTAATAATAATGGAAAACTATCCTCTCATAAATCAGCAGGAGCTCGTTTGCGCAGTCTCCTCTGTTATACAGCGCAAAAGCGTTGCCTGCCCGGGCCCCGCTCCCTATCCCTATGGCGCCGATGTGAATGAATGCCTTGAATATGTTCTTTCTCTTGCCGGGAGCTTCGGCTTTGAAACCTGCAATATGGAAGGTTACTGCGGCTGGTGCGAATACGGAGAAGGGGAGGAAATGGTGGCCGTCCTCGGCCATCTTGATGTTGTCCCTGCGGGGGACGGCTGGACCTTTGAGCCCTTTGGAGGGGAGGTTTCAAACGGAAGAATTTACGGCCGGGGCGCAACAGATGATAAGGGCCCCATAATAACCGCTCTCTATGCTCTGAAGGCCATTAAAGATGCGGGAATAAAGCTCAGAAGAAGAGTCAGAATAATATTCGGCTGCGGAGAAGAAATAGGCTGCGAGGACATGGATTGGTACATTTCCCACGGCGGCGAAATACCTGTGACCGGCTTCACTCCCGACGGTGAATTTCCCCTTATAAACGGAGAAAAGGGGCTTGTGACAGAATACTACACCTGCAGATTCCCAAAGGGCTGCATAGCCAAAATGGAAGGCGGCTCTGCCGTTAACATGGTTCCCAACAAAGCCTATGCCCTCCTTTCAGACGGCAGAAAAACAGAAACCGCGGGCAGAAGCGCCCACGGTGCAGAGCCCGAAAAGGGTATAAATGCAATTTCACTGCTCATGAAAGAGCTTTCCGCTCTGGAGCTTGGCGGCCCTCTCGGAAAGGCAGTGGACTTTCTTTCCGAAAAAATAGATACCCGGGGTGAAGCTCTCGGCATCGCTCTTCACGACGAGGCATCAGGTGACCTCAGCTTTAATTTGGGAACCCTCTGCGCCGGGGAGGATTATCTCACCGTCGGCGTGAACTACCGCTATCCGGTGAGCTGCAGCTTTGAAGACTGCGGCCCTGCCGTGAAGGCCGCCTTTGAGGAAGCCGGCTTTGTTTTGGACAGCGGCTCCTATTCCGACAGCCTGTATGTGAGCGAGGATGCTCCCCTTGTCAAAACTCTCATGGGCATATACAACAGCTTCACCGGCTCCAATGCAAAGCCTATTTCGATAGGCGGCGGCACCTATGCCAAGCACATGCCCAACATTCTTGCCTTCGGCCCCATTTTCCCGGGAGATGAGGTGACCGAGCACTGTGCAGACGAATATATTTCAATATCCCGTCTTATGGAAAACGCCGAAATGATAACCATGGCCATCATTTCTCTGGCAAATTCCTGAACTGCTGCCCCTTTTTATTCACTCTGGAATATGTGAGCTCCAGCATGCCTGCGTTCAGCATTGCAAAGAAAATGAGCCAAACCGGCATGATTTCCATCCCGAAGCGCTGCTGCAGCAGCCCGAATGCCGTTGGCATGAAGGTGCTGCCTATGTAAGCAAATGTCATCTGCAAGCCTATCACCGCAGCGCTGTATCTTTTTCCGAAGTTGTGAGGGGCCATGTGCTGAATAGAGGGATATATTGGGCCCATCCCTGCACCTATCATTACGAAGCCCGCTGCGGCGGCACGGTAGTCTGCCCCGGGGATAAACAGCATGAATATGCCTGCAAGCTCAAGGGCTATTCCAAGCCTTATGAGCTTCCTGTCTCCCATGCGGTTTGAAATGAAGCCCGAAATAAGTCTGCCGAGCATCAAGCCTCCGAAAACCAGCGAGCCAAAGGCTGCAATTTTCTCGTCGGTAAGGCCGGTTTTGGTTGCTGCAAAGTAACTGGGGGTCCACAAAAAGCAGCTTGCCTCACCCGAGCAATAAGCGAAAAAACCAATCAGAGTGCTCAAAACGCCGGGTACTCTGATTGCTTCTTTAATACCGGCGTCATCACCCTCAGTCTCTTCGGCAGTCTGTTTGCTTCTGTTCCACAGCGGCAATGAAAAAACCACCGCTGCAAGAATTCCCAGCTGCACAAAGGATGTCCATCTGTAGCCCTCATTCCAGTCTGCACACTTGAGCGCCAGCGCCATAATATAGGGGCTTATGACTGCTCCGAGCCCATAGAAGCAGTGAAGAAAGTTCATCACCGCTCCGGAATAGTTATTTGCAACATAATGGTTAATTGAGGCATCAATTGCCCCGGCTCCAAGCCCGTAGGGCAGCGCAAAGATGAACAGCATCCAATAGCGGCTGCAGAAGGAAAAGCCTATAAGCCCGAATATGGTGAGAGTAATTGAACATACCACAATCCACTTTGTGTGGACCTTTCTGATCATCCGGGGGCTGAGCAGTGCGGAAATAATCGTCATAAACGAAATGCACATAGACACATATCCGCCGAAGGAGGAGGGGACTCCGAAGGTCTCCTGCATCCGGGGCCAGCCTGAACCCAGAAGAGAGTCCGGCAGCCCCAGACTCACGAAGATCAGATATATAACTGCAAGCAACAAAGAACCCATAAGAACCTCCGTTTTCCGCAGGATACTCTATACTCAAATCCATTTTCAGTCAATATGTTTAGCAAAAAATAATAAAAGATGAAAAAAGTCTTGCAATTGCAGGACTTTTTTAGTATACTATTTCAGCATTTCACACGGGAGAGGACTTTCCCCCAGGTGGCCGGAGCTGTTCCGGCTTGAGCGGAGGGGTTGAGTCTCCCGGAGGAAAAACAAATTTTTAAAGGAGAAACCCAAAATGTCAAATGTTGTTTCCATGAAGCAGCTCCTTGAAGCCGGCGTGCATTTCGGCCACCAGACAAGGCGCTGGAACCCCAAGATGGCAGAATACATCTACTGCGAGCGCAACGGTATTTATATTATCGACCTGCAGAAGACTGTCAAAAAGCTTGAAGAAGCCTACGATTTCGTTCGCAATCTCGCTGCCAACGACCAGACCATTCTTTTCGTCGGCACTAAGAAGCAGGCTACCGAGGCCGTTAAGGAAGAGGCAAGCCGCGTTGGAATGTACTATGTAAACGCCCGTTGGCTCGGCGGAATGCTCACCAACTTCAAAACCATGCGCACCCGCGTGGATCGCCTTGCACAGCTCAAGAAGATGCAGGAAGACGGCACCTTCGACATGCTCCCCAAGAAGGAAGTTATGAAGCACCTCGGCGAGATGGAAAAGCTGGAGAAATATCTCGGCGGCGTAAAAGACATGAAGAAGCTCCCCGGAGCCCTCTTTGTTGTTGACCCCCGCAAGGAGCACAATGCAGTTGCCGAAGCCCGCAAGCTTCACATTCCCATTGTTGCAATAGTAGACACTAACTGCGACCCTGACGAGGTTGACTATGTTATCCCCGCAAACGACGATGCAATCCGCGCAATCCGCCTCATTGCTGAATGCATGGCAAATGCAGTTCAGGAAGGTCACCAGGGCGAAGACGCCATGACAATGGAAGAGGTTGTTGCCGCAGAAGAGCCTGCAGAGGCAGTTGAAGCAAAAGAGGAGGAATAATCAATGGCATTTACAGCACAGGATGTTAAAACTCTCCGCGAGATGACAAATGTCGGCATGATGGACTGCAAGAAAGCCCTCACCGAAGTTGACGGAGACATGAATAAAGCAGTTGAATGGCTCCGTGAAAAGGGTCTTGCAAAGGCAGCCAAGAAGGCAGGCCGCGTTGCAGCCGAAGGCATGAGCTATGCAACCGTAGCAAACGGCAAGGGCGTTGTTGTTGAAGTCAACTCCGAGACAGACTTTGCGGCAAAATCCGAGATTTTCCAGGATTTCGTTAAGAGCATTGCAAAGGCCGTGGCAGACAATGGTCCTGCAACTCTTGAAGAGCTCATGCAGTGCTACTATCCCGGCACAGAGCTCACAATTGAGCAGATTATGCCCGAAAAGGTTATGGTTATCGGAGAGAACCTTCAGGTTCGCCGTTTCGGCATATACAACGGCGGGACTTCCGTTTCCTACGTTCACGCAGGCGGCAAAATCGGTGTTCTCGTAAACCTCCTGGTTGAGGGAGACATTGATGCAACTGCCATAGGCAAGGATGTTGCCATGCAGATTGCAGCTCTCAATCCCCGTTTCTGGGACAAGAGCAAGGTTACCGAAGAAGTCATAGCAGAGGAGCGCAAGGTTGCTCTGGCTCTCATAGATGCAGACCCGAAGATGGCTTCCAAGCCCGAGATGGTCAAGGCAAAGATAGTCGACGGCAAGATCAACGCCTTCTTCAAGGAGAACTGCCTCCTTCAGCAGGAATTCGTGAAGGATTCCTCCATGTCCGTTGAAAAATACATTGAGAGCGCTGCAAAGGCTCTCGGCGGCAAGGTCACCTTTGTTGATGCCATCCGTTTCCAGACCGGTGAGGGCATTGAGAAGAAGGAAGAGGACTTCGCAGCTGAAGTCGCCGCTCAGATGAACATGGGCAAGTAATTTCCAATTTTAATAAGTTTAACAGAAACAGGGAGGGTTGTTGACCTTCCCTGTTTTTTAGGGAGCAATAGCCGCCTATGAAAAAAATAAATTAAACAGGCGGGCAATTAATTCCGTTCCCTTTTCTTCGATTTATGTTATACTAAAATCCGTATTTCTTAATTTCTGCAGATAAGGAGCCCTCCCTTGGAAAAAAAGAACAACAACGCTTCAGAAAAAAGAACCCTGCTTCTCTCGGTTCTCATGAGCTCCCCCGGGCCCATAGTGGTGGGTCTGGGTCTTATTGTGGGGAAGAGCAGCACCCAGCTTTCAGATTTCGTGCGGCGCTCTGCGGAGCTCGTTGGAATCATCGCTGCCTATATAACCTATTTAATTGCAAATTCCGGCGGCAGAACCGATGAAGAGAAGAAAAGCCGCGTGGAAAAAATCTCCAACATAATAGTGGGGCTCATGATGCTCACAGGGGGAAGCATAATGCTTGCGCTCTCCTTCATCTCGGAAAATTCAGAAACCGGGAACGTCATCCCCGGTCTATCAATTGCTATTCTGGGCGTTATAGCAAATACCCTTTTCTGGATAAAATATTCCCGCCTGAACAGGGCCACGCCAAACGCCATAATCGCTGTTCAGGCAAGGCTTTACAGGGCAAAAAGTCTTGTGGACATCTGCGTAAGCTCCGCTCTTCTCTCCGTTGCCCTTTTCCCGGGCACCCGGCTTTCCTCCCTGCTGGATACTGCCGGCTCCGCAATCGTCGCTTCCTATCTTGTTTGGTGCGGAATCAAAACCGTATTCGAAGCCGTTAAAAGGAAGGGTGAAACATGACCTTCTCTCTCCTCCTCTCCCAGACCCTCAGCTGCCTGGCGAAATTCATTTTATACATCATCCCCTGCGTCATAGCTCTCCTGGTCATCTATTTTTTCTGCAGGGTCCCCAAATATGTTTTTCGCAAATGCCTCCATCTGGTGGCCTTCAGCTGCGTAACCGTTATGATTATCTTCGCCGAATGCTGGCAGGCTCCTGTTTTTGCCTCAATAATCATTATAATTGCGGTTTATCCACTGCTTTCCCTTGCCGAAAACATTAAGGGCTTTTCAGAGCTTTTTGTTCAGAAGTCCCCCGGGGAGGTCAAGCGAAGCCTTGTTATGCTCTTCGGAATTTTCGCCGTTATAACTGCGGTTTCCTGGGGAATATTCGGAAAGAAATATGCCGCTGCCGTTTCAATTTTAATGTGGGGCACGGGGGATGCCGCCGCTGCCCTCGTGGGCATTCCCTGGGGGAAGCATAAGGTGATCTCAAGGTTTACAGACGGTCACAAGTCCTATGAGGGCTCCTGCGCCATGCTTATTGTCTCCTTTGCGGTGGGTCTTGCCTGCCTTTGTTTCCACGGTGGGCTTTCTTTTTCCCGCTCTCTCGCCTCAGCTGCCGCAGGCGCTCTTGCCGGCACGCTCACCGAGCTCATAACCCCCAGCGAGTATGACACTATCACTGTTCCGGCTGCAGTCCTTGCCGTTCTTCTCCTTCTCCTGTAGCGCAGCGCTGCAAGCGGAACAAAACCTTTGTCACTCCCACGCATTGACATATTTCAAAATGTGAACTAATTATGAAATGTGTCAAAATAATATTGACATATAATTTATCCTGTGCTATATTAATTTCAGACTTCAAAAAGAGGGGGACAAAATGGTTTATACATTTAACAAAGATAATACCGAGGCTTTGCTGAGCAGGCTGCAGAACGATGATATCGTCGAAATCCGGGGAGAAGACCTGATCAATCTGCTCAACGGAAAAAATGACACAGGCAGCAGAGGCCGCAAGCCCATACAGGTGGATTTATCTTTGTTTGACAAAACCGTTGAACGCTGGCAGAATGGCGAAATTACTGCCAGAGAGGCAATGGCAACTCTTAATTTGAAGCCGAACACTTTTTACAGAAGGATAAAAGAAAGGACGGTTAATGATATGTTAGACGTTAAGGCTGAAATTAAAGAGGTTAAAAAGCAGATTCACGAGGATGCGGCTGATGTTAAGCAGGCAGTTGAGAACAAAAAGGAAGCAATCGGCATGGAGCGGGAAATTCTTCACGATAAAGTCGGCGCAAGAATTGAGCATGTTGAAGATGTTATCTCAATGAAGCGCGCTGTCAGCAAGGAAGCTGAAGCTTACAAGAGCTCAAAAGACTGAATAAACCCAATCGGCATACCTCCGCAGCTGATGGAGCAGAAAAAACGGCTTTTCATTTTCAAAAAGCCGTTTTTTGCATTTTCAGAAAAATATTCAAATTTTCTGCATCATTATAACGCAGGCAAAATTTCTCCGGGGCCGCCGCATTGTTCATTTTAATTTTAGGTATTTGCAAACTGTTTTGCCTGCTCGAGAGTAATTATTCCGGCAGAAAGCATCTGTTCAAGCAAATTCATTTTACCCTGTTTAAGGCCTTCCATGCGGCCTTCCTTACGGCCTTCATTTCTTGCAATGTCTTCATATTCCTTCATAACTGCGCACATGGCCAAGGTTCCTCCTTCTGTTTCTTTTATTCTCTGCACTTCCGAGGAAAACTCAGGGAATTTCGGATTGTTCACCATTTTCTTGGTGAAGCAGCTCATCAGGTCTGCAATGTCTGTTCCGTCGTCTACCACGGTGTTAACATAGATTTCCTTAACCCCGTCTTCAACCGTTTCCCCGGTTTCTCTTATAATTTTGTCTACATGATAAATGGTTTTTCCGCCCTTTATGAAATCGAACTCAGAGATGTAAACAACATAGAGATCTATTAAATCTTCAAAGTTGTCTCCGGTATGTGATTCCCTTGCTGTTATAACCGATTCATTAAAGCGGACTCTTTTAAAATGACTGTCGTTATCAGAGCGCTGAACCTCAATGTTAACCTTTTTGCCTGTTCCAAGGGTACACAGAGCATCAAGCCTTACTGATCTTCCGTATATATTCCTCTCACTGCTCTGAACAACAACATCTTCAACAGTTAAACCCGGGTCTTCAAGGATGGTGCTTAATATCTCCCTGCAGACTCCCTTGTTTGCTGCCAAAACCTCGAAGAAAACATCGTCAATAGGCCGGAAATTCTTTATCTTCTCTTTTTTCTCCTCGAATGTAAGTTCCA
>R05__coassemble_197_pt1 | contig 34506 bp, 34 predicted proteins | sample R05__metabat2_low_PE_015 | metagenome-assembled genome bin R05 | reverse complement strand
GAAAGGACGGAAGGAACAGATTCAGGCGCTCTGGAACCGGCTCTGGTCAGCAGCTACACCTCCTCAATGACGCTTTTTGAAGCAGCAGATACAGATATTGCCTATTTTGCAGAATGAAGGCTGTTTGAACACATGAATACATATAATGAATTTCACGGTGATATGCAGGTCACTGACATTGGAAAGCGACTCCGGGAAATAGCGAAAAGAGAAGCCTCTTTCAAAATAATGACAGGCTACGGATCGAGTTCCGGCAAATGCCGGTCGAAGAAGGCGGCATTAAATTCTCTTAAAAAAATGCGGCAGGAAGGCTTGATTGCTGCATATATACCGGGAGAAAAGGTTACAGAGCTGATTGCAGACAGCAACGACCCATATCGGGATGTTAAATCCCGCTACAATGATATCCTCCGGAAAGACCGGGATGCCGGAAACGACGGCGTAATTTTCGTTTTCGTTAAGTGAAGCAGCGCAGAACTGGGGGGGTCTCTACCACTCTACCACTATTCTGAGCGCATGACAGCACGAGGCACAAAAAATGGTTGAGACCCCCATCGTGTAGGGGTCTGCAGGTTTGTGCTGATGGCAGCATGTTATGGGTGATGGTGAGTTTTGGTAACGGATACATAGCTGCTTCACAGCAATTCACCTTAATGTGCAACAATAAAGTTGAAATTTCAAAAGCAATTTGTTTAGACTAAATACAGATAACAAAATGGTGTTTTTATACATAAGCAATTGGAGGAATGCACAAAATCTCCCTTTCGGATTTGGTTAACATGCCGATGAGGAGTTGTAGTATAATAAATAAAATTATCTTAAAGGGAGGTTAAGATAGTGAGCGTTGATGATTATTATCTTAAAGTTGCAGGTGTGACTTTCAAAAATCCCGACGGATCAGACCGACAGCTGATTATACGCAATTTAAATGCAGGTGATAGACTTTATTTTATAGCTGAACCTAATAATCCTTATGATTCCAATGCTGTGCGTATTGAAACAAAAGCAGGTCAACAGATAGGTTTTGTCCCAAGAGCATACAACTCTCAGATTTTTGATAATCTTATTCACCATAGAGGCGAGTATACTTTAACAGTTTCCGCCGTCACCGGTGGAGGCTTTGATACTAATTACGGACTCAATTTTAAAGTCCATTTTGAACCGAGGGGAACGTAATTCAAGTTTATAATTGCAATCAGGATGAATTACTTAAAGATACGCTTACTTAGAATTTAACTATAGAAACTTTATGCCGTAGTAAAGGAACTGCAGCCATGCTGGAATTTTTAGAAGGTTATAATAAATTTCATATCTATGACCGCGCCAGGGATACAGAATTTAAGCTCAAAGCGTTTGATGCGATTACGCCAATGGCAACTTTCGTGGAGGCGGTCATGAAGGCGGCATATACTGAATGTCACGGCGTGATAGATAAGTACAAGCTAAAGGACATTTCTCTTAACGAAATGTTCAAGGATGACATTCTTATTAGCTTTGTAAAGAAGTCGTATTCTGTCACTGATGAAGTAATTCGTAATCTTGATAATAAAATCCGGAAAAAAAGCAATTTCTACAAGCACGACGTTGATCCCTTCGAATTAACGGAAGCATTTAGAAAAGACTGCTTTAAAAGTATATATCTGTTAGCAGCAGGCTATTACAAAAACCAATCCGGAAGTACGGCACCAGCATGGTCTGACAGCAAATTTGCAAAGCTCTATGACAATGCAATAGACGAATCAGCAAGAGAAAGACTTGACGATGAAGTCGGGCCCGAAATAGAAGAGTTAAATAAAGAACTGGCTTCCTTAAAGAGAGAAAAAACAGCTGCAAACAAACAGATTGAGGAACTGACAGAACAGCTTAATACTGCAAAATTAAATCGTGCAGATGATTCTGAAATTGCCGAACTTCGTGCTAAGGTTGCTGAATTGGAAAAATCAATAGATGACGCAGATGGGCAAAGTGTTATCCTGAAAGAAGAAGTCAGAGAAGCCGTGCAGCAAAAGATAAAAGCGGAAAAGGAACTTGCCAGACTTAAGCAGATTTATTCAGCTAATTCCGGAGAACAGTCTCGGGAAGCAAAAGAAAAACTGGCGCAAACACAGCAAGCGCTTGATGCGGCCCAGAAGAAAGCAGACGATTTAGATGAGAAGAACTCGGCGTTAGAAGGAAGTGTTCGAAAGTTATCGCTTGAAAAACAGCGGGCGGATAGGAAGATTGCTGAACTTGTTAAAATAACAGCCGATGGTGCAGAAGTTGCAAAAATCGAGAGAAAACTGCTGAAAGTTCAAACTAAAAAAGAAGAAATACAAGAAGAGCTTTCAAAAAAGGAAAGTAAACTTGAAGAAATTGAGAAGCTTTATAAACTCAAGAGGTCTGAACTGGATAAATTAAACGAGGAATATCAGCAACGACAAAGAAAAATAGCTGAAGCGCAACTATATCTCGAAAAAAATGCACCCCGCTGTCCTCGTTGCGGGGCACCGATGAAATTTAATAAGTCAAAGTTTGGCTCCGGATTTTACTGGAATTGCCCCAATTACAGAAAAGACGGAAGCGGCTGCCCTGGTGGAAATGTCAGTTCCAACTACCAGTACAATAAGGTAATACAAAAATATTATGAGATTCTTGGCGGCGTAGAAGGCATAGACAAATTTGCAATCCCGGAAAGTAAACTCAACAAATTTAAAACTCCGGAAACTAAATATTCGCCGTATCCGGAATCTTTTTCTGAAATTGATCCGCCGACCTATTTGTTTCAAAGCATTTCTGTACCTCGCGAGGTCTTTAGAAATCGCCGTGAGAATAGAGTAGATTTATTTTCTAAATTCTATGTCTCAACGAATTTAGGACCAAAAGATGTTGCACCCCAACTGCAAACAGTTTATTCTTTAGCTCTCAGACTCCTTAACAGAGGGATTATTTTGCCCGAAAGCAAAGAAACGGAAAATGCACTAAGGGCAAAATTTAACAGAAATGATTTAGGCGCAATTAACTGGCTGTATGACAGCTACAGCTATACTTCACCGTATTATCCATATGACTCAGCAAGGGAAAAATCTTTTGCGGAATATTATTTTCCAAAGTTAATAGGGGAAAACTGGGCGACCTTTGTTTTCGCACAGGCAGGTATTGACGCGCTTGTGCCCGGGGCAAGCAGTACATTCTCTGGGCAAAAGGTCGATTTTTACCTTTATAAAAATGGTCGTAAAGTTGTGATAGAGCTCGATGGCCCTGAGCATCAACAAAAGAAATATGCTGATCAAAGCAGAGACAGTCTTCTGCAAGCGAACGGATACATTGTGCGGAGATACAGTAATGTTGATGTCGATGCTAAGTCTGGAGTCATTCTTCAAGATCTTAAAAATATACTCGGGGAAAATCAGAACACAAGAATAGATGCGGATGTTGATAACAGATATCTTGTAGCCACAAAACTGTGCCATCAATTTGCTGTCGCAATTGTTAAATGCCTGGAAAAAGGATATATAGGAGAACGGACAAATCTTAAAGCTTCAGCAAGTATAAAACTGTTTTCCGAGTCCGAGGTTCAGTTTATCCTACATGTTGCTGCAGCCGAAGTTTATTCAATATTGAAGAACTACGCTATTATCTATAATTGCAATGTAAAGTGGAATTTCTTCGATGATTATTCTCCGATGGTTAACATCTCTGCCGGCGACGGGAATCTGGAAGATTCACAGGGCATAATAATTCGTGACTGTACGCTTCCACATAATATTCTCTGCGAGATAGAAGATTTTGCAGAGAATATTATGCCGCAAAATGTTGACGAAGACGCCCTTGAGTTTTTCCTGGATTATGTATTCGATTACTCAGATCCACAAAAAGGTAAGAATAAATCTAAATTCAAGCCGGGGCAGTTTAATGCCATTAAAAGGTTAATAGAAAAGAAAGATACCATTGTATTACTTCCTACAGGTTCTGGTAAATCTACTATTTATCAACTTTCAAGTTTTATAGTTCCCGGCTTAGTTGTGGTGGTATCGCCGCTTATTTCTCTTATAGAAGACCAAGTTCAGAACTTAGAAAGAAAACGCGGAATAACAAATGCTATTTATTTTGCATCAGCTGTAACACAGGATGATAAAGAGCAAAAGGAAAGAAGCCGTCGCCTTATGCAGCATAATGCGACGACATTGATATACCTTGCACCTGAACGGCTGATGATACCGGCATTTCGAGAAGATGTCAGTGCTCTGCTAAACCATAATAGCGTATATGCGGTTGCTATTGATGAGGCACACTGTGTATCTGAGTGGGGTCATGATTTTAGGCCGGCTTATTTGAATGTGGGCAATGCAGCTCGCCAGCTTTTTATGAAAAATGGAGAATGTCCGGTAATATCTGCCCTAACCGGCACAGCATCAGATGCAGTGTTAAATGATGTTAGACTTGATCTTGGGATAAGGGGAAATGAGGCCCTCATTCAGCCTGACACATTTGATAGACCCGAACTTCATTTCTCGGTTAAAACGTGTGAGGCCAAGACAAAGGACTTTAATATTGCAAACATTATCAGGAATGAACTGCCGTCGGCGTTCGGGGAAGAAACTAAATCGTTCTCGAAACTTCAGGGCAAAGATACATATTCCGGAATCGTCTTCACCCCATTGGCGAAAAAGAGAGGTAGTCAGTATTCTGCTCTTGAATTAAAAGGTTCTCTTGAAAGGATGCTCCCTGAATTCGGTATAGCGGAATATTTTTCCGGAACACCGAAGGATTACGACGATGCTACCTGGAAAATTACAATACGTGAAAATGCCCGTAAATTTAAAGATGATGAGTTGAACCTGCTCGTCGCAACAAAGGCGTTTGGAATGGGAATCGACAAACCTAACATCAGGTTTATTATCCATGATGGACTTCCAACATCTTTTGAGCAGTACTATCAAGAAGCAGGTAGAGCGGGTCGTGACGGTGAATATTCAGAATGCATTTTGCTGTTTTCAAATGACAATGAGGAGGAAAACGAAAGACTGTTAAATCCGGAAATAACGCTTCAAGATTTTAAAAAGGCTTATTCCAAATACAGTTCTGAAATTTACCAAAATGATTCTGCAGACGATGTGAGCGCATTACTGTATTTCCATAACGGTACTTTCAAAGGAATAGAAAGTGAGACGGAAGTTGCCAGCGAAATCCTTGATTTAATCGGAGAGGCAAAATTTGAGGAAAACAAGTCTGTGCTTTTGACTATGCCCTTAAAGGGTGTTGAAATAACAGACGACGGTGAAAGAGAAGTCATATATAACAAAAATGACCGTGAAAAGGATTGGATACAGGCACTTGTGCGACTGCTAATTCTCGGCATCATAACAGATTATACATATGACTATCGTCAAAACTTTAAAATAACATGTGGGAAACTGGACAAGGAATGTATTGTCGAAAAATATGGTAATTATATTAGCGGTAATGTTTCCGACAAGAATAGAATCTACAGAGAAAAGAGTCTCATCCAGGAAATCAACCAAGTCGGTATAGAACTCGCAAAATCTGCAATAGAGGTGCTCGTTAACTATATTTATGACAATATAGAACAAAGCCGCAGGCGTGCTATTCATGAGATGTTCGACGCTGTTAAACAAGCGGCAGAAAAGGACGGTGAAGAGCAAAATCTCTTCTTGCGGGAACGAATTACACAGTACTTTAAGTATAAAGGCGAAAATAGAGATGCTTTGAAATCAATCGAACTTGGAGAGCATGCCGGATTACTTGATGTGTTAAGTTTATTTGAACTTTTGCCTGATAAAGACGAGTACTCTAATGATGATAAAGCGCAAGCCAGAGAGATTTATGTTTTGGCAGGCCGTGTGCTCGAATCAAAACCGGACCACCCTGGGCTACTCCTTACACAGGCTATAGGGAGAATGATTTCCGGTGACTTTAACGAGAACGCTATTACAAGTAATATCATGGCATCAATAAGATACGCTAAGGAGCGCTATCTGGTCACAGCGGAAGTAATGGAATCGGTATTCTTCCCAACATTTAATGCTGTTCTTATGAAATCCGCTGAAATGTTTGATGAAGTGACAAAATATTATGCAGACCAAATGGAATTCGCAGAGAGTGAAATAGTGGCTAAAATGCTACTATCTGATAAGTTCGGAGATTCCAACAGAGAATACCTTCTTGCTTATTATGCTACGCAATTACTGAACAAATTTTATAAAGAGAGGGCATAACAATGAATATTACGGATTCCAAGGCCTTGATGGAGAAACTAAGCAGTCTTATAAATGCTGCAGCAGATTTTGGGCAACAATCTGAACAACTGTCAAAATCAAGGGGAGATTTTGACAGCTATTTAGCAACAGTTAAAGAAACGAATCGGCAGATGCTTGTTGTTGTTGAAAAGTGTAATGAATACATTGAAATAGCCCGAAGACTCGTAGAGAAGGATTTGTCGGCCCAAATTGAACGGATAGTTGAAAGCACAGAAGAAGCTGTTAAAGACTGTAAAATCCACTGCCAAGAAGTTACTGCGGAATATGAAGCTGTTGTTAAATTGTTTGAACAACAGAAAAGTGTTCTTGATGATCAGCGAAATCAAATGGTTTACGCTGTTAATTCTGGATTTGAATCTGAAGCAGGTAATATAAAAGAAGCCTGTAAAAAGCTGGAAGAGGTTATGGGAAATGCGTCCAGAAGCCTTTCGGAATGCTTAACAAGTACAGAAACCAATATATCAGAATTTATTCAAAAATGCTTTGACGAAGGATATACCGCAGCAGATAAAGACAAGAAGGAACTGTTGGCAGAATTAGCAATAATCAAAGATGAATTAAGTCAAATTAAAAGTTGGCAACAAAAAAATGATTTATTTATAAAAATCGCTGCCATTGCAGCATGTATAGGCGCAATAGCCACTATTGTTGGGTTATTTATATAAATAAAAAATTAAAAGGAGAGTGTAAAATGGGATTGTTTGAAACGAAAGGATCAAGTTCTACTAGCAAAACAGTGAAAGACCTTATGGATGAAGCATGTGCCGATTGCAAGAACAGAAACGGACGCTGTACAGATCCAAATTGCGGAATAGCATTACTTCACATGATTATGCCCAATTGTGGAAGTGACTGGGTCCTCGGATCAAAAAATACCGTTTCTCTTGATACATTTTGGGCGGGATATATGGCTGGACACATGGCAGACACTTTAAAAAAGTGAGGACTGATTATGGGAATTTTCAAATCCATGTCAGGCAGCAGCTCTTCAGCTAGCGACATTGTTTTAGGGTGGAGAGCGGGAATCGTAGAGTCTTTAGTTCTGGTATATGCCACAATGGCCAATAAGATGTTCCGCGCAGGGCAAAAAGGCAATATGACAAAGAATCAAGCCATGAATATGCCTCCGCCACAGACCGCACGAGACTACTACTATGAGGCACGAGGTGCTGTAAATTTGTTTTTTAATATTTGCAATAGATACGATATTCCTCTTAAAGTTTCTCCCGAACAGGCAGCTGAGTGGTTTTGGGATTCAGATTTAACTGTGGAAGAGCAGAAAAAAATGAGGGATATGTGGATGCAACAAATTAACGAGAAAAATATAATGCCAAGATGATAATACTTGTACAAATATTAAAGAGGTCGTTAAAAAATGGGATTATTTAATAGAGAAAACCCAGCGATAACAAAGCTGAAAAAATCTGCTGAAATGGGAGATGTTGAAGCCCAACGCGATTTAGCTTATGCGTATTTAACCGGCGATAATACGAAACAAGATTATGCACAAGCTTTTTTCTGGTTTAAAAAGGCAGCTGAGCAGGATGATATCATATCGCTTAACAATTTAGGGCATATGTATAGGAAGGGCATTGGCACTAAATGCAATTATGAAAGAGCGATTGAAACTTTTGGCAGAGCGGCAAACATGGGGAACGATACTGCTCAGGATAATCTCGCTGTCATGTATATGAAAGGCGAAGGGACACCGGTTGATTTTGAAAAGGCCTTTGAACTGTTTTTGAAATCTGCAGCGCAAGGCAATCCTGATGCTCAGTGTAACTTGGGTGTCCTTTACCTTAGTGGTAAGGGAGTGCAACAAGATAACGATAAAGCAGTGGAGTGGTTTGTAAAATCTGCAAGTCAGGGATATGCAGAAGGAGAAGTTAAGCTTGGACTTGTGTATATTCACGGAACGGGCGTAAGCCAAGATATACAAAAAGGTATGACATATATTAATCGTGCAGCAATGAAAGGGAATGCAAGTGCCCGTATGTTGTTATCAATGCTTAAATAATACAGAACCTTACAACTGAGATTTTCAAAAAGGGGGATCGGGTACTGTACTGCTGGCTTCTTCGCGCATTAGAACATATGGCATCAGCCAACCTATAGTACTCCATTATTTGCTACTTGCAACATATGTCATGTTAGGCGTAAAGCTTAGGCTGGGAGCAATATTTTATAATGTGGTCTGAAAATCGTACGAAATGATATGCTGCTTCCCCTGCTCCGGCTATGGGACCGGTTTTGTTTCCGTTTCTGACTTTGACGCGAGACCTTTTGATGAGGGAAGTGGACTGAGCGAAAGGGAAATATTAAAATGCAGCTAATGTCTTGCGTTTGTCCGCACAAATGTGTATAATATTGAGCAAACAGACCTGCCGAACTTTGGAAGGAGTTATTTATATGGCAAAAACAGCTAATCTTTATGCCCGTATAGAGCCTGATGTTAAGGAACAGGCAGAAATCATTCTTAATGCGTTAGGTATCCCGGCATCTAATGCAATCACGATGTTTTACAAACAGGTTATTATTAATAGAGGCCTGCCTTTTGAGGTCAAACTGCCTGAACATCCATTAGACATCAGCAGCATGACGACAGCACAGTTCGATGCTGAATTGGAGAAAGCTTATGCTGAAATGAAAACAGGCTCCACGATTCCTGCAGAAACGGCTTTTGAAGAACTTCACTGTGAACTTGGAATATGAGTTTTCAAATTATTTTAACTAAACAGGCAAAGAAAGACCTGACGGAAATATATAATTATATTGCAATTAAGCTTTGTTCACCGCAGAATGCGGAGGGGCAACTTTTACGGTTGGAAAAAGAGATATAAATGGAGCGGTGCGGTGAGCTGCGCCGGGAAAACTTATTTGCAATATAGCAAAATTTAATTTAAAGGGAGATTTTGAAAATGTATAAAAACATTGAAAAGCATGTGAAGCTCAGCTTGAAGGATCAGGTGGCCTATCAGCCCGGGCAGGTTGTCAGCAAAACCTTGGTGCAGAACGATGCCGTGAGCATGACAATCTTCTCCTTTGACAAGGGTGAGGAAATATCCACCCATGCAGCCGCCGGGGACGCAATGGTAACCGTTCTTGAGGGAACCGGCAGATTCACCGTTGGCGGACAGGTTTTTATATTAAATGAAGGCGAAACCATTATTATGCCCAAGGACATTCCCCATGCCGTTTACGGCGAGGAACAGTTTAAAATGCAGCTGATAGTCTCCTACTGAGTTGGGAATTTTATAGCGGTCATTGTTGGCTTGACAAAAAAAACGCTTTGAAATATAATTTAATCTAAATTCGGCAATATTTAAAAGAGCCGAAAATAATTAAATTTCAGGGCGTCAGATATGGAAACAGCATTTGCAATAGAAAAAGACCGAATAATCATCTCTGTTGATGACCTCAAGAAAAAAGGTCTTACCCTTTACAAAATCAACAAACTTGTGGATCATGGGATACTTAAGAAACTGAACAAAAAGTTCTATCTGAACACCGCATATGATGGCGAGGAATCCGATTTTTATTATGCCTATGCATATGTTCCGTCAGGGGTAGTGTGCCTGATGAGTGCCGCAGTATATTATAATCTTTCAGTTTACAGGCCGTATGCCGTGGACGTAGCCATTGCCAGGAAGGCAAAGGTTTCTACACTTCCTGACTGGCCGGAGATCAATCTGCATTACTATACAGATGAGAGATTTGAACTTGGAATAGAGCAGGTGGCAGAAGGCAAGAACTGTTTCCGGATATATAATATTGAAAAAACGATAGTAGATATTGTCTTCTATCGGGAGAAGGTTGGCATAGAGGCGACAAAAGAAGTCCTCGTCAATTATCTCAGAAGAAAGGATCGAAATCTCAACCGCCTTATTCGCTATGCAGAGCTTATGAAATGCGGGGACGTGATGAAACAGTATCTGGAGGTTCTTTTGTGATGAATGCTGATTCAGTTAAAGCAAGGCTTAAAAATCTTGCAATAAAAGAAGGCGGAACCTTTCAGGACAAGCTTATCACCTATGCGCTGGAACGCTCCATTTACAGAATATCGATTTCGGAATATGCCGATCGGTTTACTCTCAAGGGTGGCATATTTTTGTATGCTCTGTTTGATCGACAGTTTGCAAGAGCCACTCTTGACATTGATCTTCTTGCGCAGAGAATCCCAAATGATGTTGAGAAGATGAAAACTATATTTCAAAGCATATTTGCAATAGAATCTGATGACGCATTAAGGTTTGCCCTGGATTCCCTAAAGGTAACCGACATAGCGGAATTTGAGAAATATCACGGAGTTAATGTATCTATCAATGCATATCTTGACAGAACTCGCATTCCGGTTTCGATAGACATAGGTTTCGGAGATGTAATATATCCGGACAGGATTGAGTTGGAATTTCCTGTGCTGCTGGGCATGGATGAGCCTAAAATATATGCATATTCGATATACTCTGTGATTGCAGAAAAATTTGAAGCCTTTACCTCTTTGGGACTTGCGGGCAGCCGATATAAGGATTTCTATGACATCTATATTCTTGCAAGGAAGTTTGATCTGGACGGCAAGGAACTTCAGGTGGCTGTTCAGGAGACATTTGCTAACAGAGGGACGTCATTTGATGATATAGTCGCATTTGATGAGGAATTCACAGCAGATTCTGTCCGTCAAAATCGTTGGAAAGCTTTTGTGAAAAAGAAGAAAGCTATGGAAAAGCTAAGCTTTGAAGAGACCATAACATTGGTAAAGGCAATCCTAAAGCCTATAGCGGAGGCCATAGAAAATGGCGCAAAGTTTGATAAGCACTGGTCTTGCGCTGAACTACAATGGAAGTAAATTATTCCCCGGTTATTATCCATTTGTGTTGTAAAAGATGGCCAATAGAAGCGTGGTATAACCCGATAGCGGATGGGCTGAACAGACTCCGACCAAACCTGATGCTAGTCTGTTTTTTAATAACCGGATTCTTGAATAAAATCGCCAAGCAGTAAACCTGCCTGACGATTTTACTTCCGCGCTTTATGCTTGCCTGGAATTTATAGGATTATCAACAGCTTTATGATCAGCGCCCCCGCAAGTATGTAGTCGATAAACTCGACGATGTCAAAAAGGTTGATGTGAATTTCTGTCATTTTGAAAACCTCCTTCTGAAATAGATTAAGGATTAAGGAATTTTTGCAAAAATCTTATTCCTGTGGCAATTATTATAACATATCTTTTGTGCAAATATTACCCCAAAAAGGCAGATTTTCAAATTTTTTCAATCAGGAAAATTTTAACGGGGCAGTCAAAGGACCGGCCCCGTATTTTTCAGAAAATCAGTTTTTTCATTGCATCCTTAAAAACGCTGAATATGGAGCTTGAACCGGGCATCAAGGTGTCAAGGGCGGTGCTTATGACCGCGGTTGCAGCATCCTCCGCAAACTCAGCGGGGTCTGAGGGGTTCTTGCTGTGTTCTCTGGTGAGATGGTAAATTATGCTGCCGAAGGGAATGCATTTGGCTGCAAGCTTCAGAGCCTTCTCTCCCAGCTCATCTGCTTCTTTCTTCCCGCCGAAGGTTCCGTCCGGGTCTTCGGGGAATTTTTGATCGGGCCTTATAACGGCAACGAACTCAAATTCTTCAAAGGCAGCAGATACAGGCTCCTCTGCTTCGGCGGCAGAAGGTTCGTATTCGCCAAAATTCTCCTCTGTGAAGCTCTCCTCCGGGAAGCTCTCTTCCGGGAAGTTCTCCTCTGCGAGCTCTTCTTCTCCGAAATCCTCCTCTTCAAGGTCCTCCCCGTAGAATTCTTCATCTGTGAACTCCTCCTCGATGAGCAGCTCCTCGGGAAGCTCCTCCTCGAAGAATTCCTCGTCGGTGAATTCCTCTGCATAGGAAAGCATTGCGGGCTGCAGCAAACACAGGGCAAGTACAGCTGACATAAAGCCGGTTAAAGCTTTTCTTACTATGGCATTCTTCATTTCTGCCACCTCCTTTTCTGTTAAGCGCTTTGCGCTTACAGAGCATAATACGGACGAAGGCATTAAATGTTACAGTGAAAATCTATTTTTCCATTATTGCAAAAATTTCAAAATATGTTAAAGTAAACACAAGGTTTTATTAAAGGAGGCTGAAATGAAAGAATATTCGGTTGCAATGGCCCTTGTGGACCTGGTTCCGGTGCTGTTTTTCGGGATAGGCTCGGTAATTCTTCAGCGTGATCTATACAACAAAATGAGCAAGGGAGCTTTTGCCCTTTTTGCTGCCGGCACCATAAATGTTTTCTTTGCAGGCTTTCTGAAAGCGCTCTACAAGCTTCTATATGCTGCAAATGTCTGCGATTTTGAAGCTCTCAGCGCCATGTTTTTCCCGGTTCAGTCTTTAGGCTTCCTGCTTGCAGGCCTTGGGATGCTCGCGCTTCTGCTTCACCGGCAGGGAGAAACAATCTATGCCGCAGCTCCCGCTTTATTTTCTGGAACCTTCCTTTTCGTGGGGCTGATGGTTGCAGGCCTTGGCTGCATGGACGGCGCCCTCATTTCCATTTCAAAAAAGCTTGGAAAAAAGAAAACCGGCATTCTCTTTGCAATAACCTTTTTCTGCTGCCTTTCCATGGGCTACCTCTCCTCCCGTGATTTTGACAAGGCCTTTATGAACTGGCTGGCAGAGGGAATCAACATAATAGGACAGGGCGCATACCTTATCGGCACAATAATTCTGCATAGAGCAGGACTTGAAAAATTTGACTTAAAAAACAACATAAATAAAGGAGAAACAGCATGAGCTCATTCAAAGACCTGAGAATTGTGGACAATTTCTATCAAACCAGCTCCTACATCCCCATGTCCACAGTCATGATTTCCACCCTTGCAGAGGACGGTTCCACTTCCGTTGGTTCCTATTCTCTCTGCTTCCCCTACTACATTGCAGGGAAAGACTATTATGCTCTCATTCTTGAAGCAAGAAACTCTTCAAACACAGCCCAGCATCTTCTTGCAGGCAGAAAGCAGGTTGCCGTCAACTACATGCCCGAGGGCAGAGGCTACCACAAGAAGATTGTTGCCCAGGGCTGGCCCGGAGATACTCCCGCAGAGAAGATGAAGAATTTCGGCTTCCATCTTGAAGAGGGGCTCTGCGCCGCAGCCGATCCTTCCGTAAAGAGGCCATTGGTTGTGAGCGAGGCATATCAGGTTTTTGAATGCACCTGGATGAGCAATCTTGAAAATGCGGATGAAGACATTGGTCGCCAGCTTCAGGACGGCTGCTATCCCCCTCCCTACAAGGATTTCAACGGCATAACAACCCAATACGGCGCCCATTTCATTTTGAGGATAGACAAGGTCCTCATGAAGCCCAAATACTACGATAACATTATTAACGGCGTGAAGGGCAAGCTCTGGCCCGATGTTCTCATCTGCCACGGCTACAGAGACAGCAAGAACTTCTGGTTTGCAAGAACTCCCCGCCTTGTTCCCGAGCTTCTCCCCCTGAGAGAGGCAACCCTCTCCTCTGTCCGCTACGCTGCAGACAGAACCGATCCCAATGTTCACTTCACCGACGATGCTCTGATGACAATTCTCAATGTTCCCAGAATCTTCCTTCCCACGGTTCTCAAGGGCTGCGTTGCCTGGGCAAAGGAAAACGGAGTGACTGAGGTCACCGCTGCAGAAATGGCAATTATTAATGACAAGAGAGCAAAGGAAAAAGGCAAAAGCAAATAAAGAAATTAAAACCGGGCACCTGAGAGCAGGCGCCCGGTTGGTTTATGAATAGTTGTGCGCTTTCTGAAGGACCATGTCCTTAACCTTGAGAAGGCGGACCTTTGTTGAGTTTTCGTTCTCCTCAAGCTTCATTGAAATATATTTGATGTTGCTTTCCAGGTCGGGAATCATAACATATTCCAAAGCATTGACGCGGCGCCTGGTTTTTTCTATCTCTTCTGCAAGGAGCTGCATGGTTTTTTCAACTCTTGCAAGCTCAAGCATGTCTTCAAAAACCAGGGAGAGCTTTTCAAGAGCAACGTCAAGCTCTGCAGAGGTCTGGGCGAAGCCATAGGGATAGATTTCAGAAGGATCGCTGTTTTTTGTGCTGAAGGTGTATTCCGGAACATTCACGCTCATTATGTTTTTGAACTTCATTCCAAGCTCAACGCTCTGTCTGGGATAGAGCAGAGCCTGCTCCATCATCTCAGGAGACATTATGGAGCTTGCAACCTGGAGCGAAGCAAAGGCCTGGGTGAGTCCCTCCTCCACCTTGTTGCGCAGAACCTTGTTCTGCTTTATTATGTCGAGAAACTGGCGCATCAGCTCGTCCCGCTTGTCTTTGAGAAGCTTATGACCGCGGCGGGCCGTTTTTAAACGCCCTTTCAGCTGATTAAGCACCATTCTGGTTGGGGTTACTGCGGTGCCGGCCACGGTTTATCCCTCCTTTTTGGGAAGATATTTCTCTATGTACTCGGTCTTGATTCTCTTGAGCTCGCGCTTGGGCAGAATGCTGAGAAGCTGCCAGCCAATGTCAAGAGTTTCCTCGATGGAGCGGTTGGTCTCATTGCCCTGGGAAACATAAACCTTTTCAAACTCCTCGGCAAACTTTGCAAAGAGCTTATCGTCTTCGGAGAGAGCTGCCTCGCCGAGAATGGTCATGAGTTCCTTTGCGTCCTTGCCTCTGGAGTAGGCAGCAAAGAGCTGGTTCATGGTTCCGGAGTGGTCCTCTCTTGTTTTGCCGGCGCCTATTCCCTTGTCCTTAAGACGGGAGAGTGAGGGCAGAACATCAACCGGGGGAACAATGCCCTTGCGGTGAAGCTCACGGGAGAGGATTATCTGGCCTTCGGTTATGTAGCCGGTAAGGTCGGGGATGGGGTGGGTCTTGTCGTCCTCGGGCATGGTGAGGATGGGGATCATGGTGATGGAGCCGCTCTTTCCAAGACGGCGGCCTGCGCGCTCATACATGGTTGCAAGGTCGGTGTAGAGATAGCCGGGATATCCGCGGCGGCCCGGGACTTCCTTCTTTGCAGCGGAAACCTCACGGAGAGCCTCTGCATAGTTGGTGATGTCCGTCAGGATGACGAGAACCTGCATTCCCTTTTCAAAGGCCAGATACTCGGCTGCAGTGAGAGCCATACGGGGAGTTGCAATGCGCTCAACAGCAGGGTCGTTTGCAAGATTTGAGAAAACAACCGTTCTCTCAATGGCTCCGGTGCGGCGGAATTCATTGATGAAGTATTCGCTCTCTTCAAAGGTGATGCCTATTGCAGCAAACACAACAGCGAAGGTCTCATTGTCTCCAAGAACCTTTGCCTGGCGGGCAATCTGAGCTGCCAGAGCCGCATGGGGAAGACCTGAGCCTGAGAAGATGGGGAGCTTCTGGCCGCGGACCAGAGTGTTAAGGCCGTCAATCGTGGAAACACCGGTCTGAATGAATTCTGCAGGATATGCTCTGGCTGCCGGGTTCATGGGCAGACCGTTTATGTCCATATATGCCTCGGGAATAATCTCGGGGCCTCCGTCTATGGGCATGCCCATGCCGTTGAAAACACGGCCCAGCATATCCTCGGAAACCGCAAGCTGCTGGGGATGACCCAGGAAGCGGACCTTGGTCTCCGCAAGATTTATGCCCTGAGCTGCTTCGAAAAGCTGAACAACCGCTCTGTTTCCTTCAACCTCAAGAACCTTGCAGCGGCGAACCTCTCCGTTGGGGAGCTCAAGCTCACCCAGCTCGTCATAGGTTACGCCCTCAACGTTCTCAACGATCATAAGGGGGCTGGCGATTTCTTTTATTGTTTTATACTCTTTAATCATGCGTTACCTCCCTCAGCAACAACCTGCTCGATTTCCTGAACCAAAGCCGCTTCAATTGCATCATATGCATCCTCATAGGCGTTGGGATCTGCCATTTTTGCACGCCCGATTTTTTCGCGGGATGCCACGGAGAACAGCCCTTCCATTTCAGCGTCCTTGCCAAGAGCGCTGCGACAGAGCTCATCATAATGGAGAATTATATCAAGCAGACGGAACTGCTTTTTGTAGGAAGAGTAGGCGTCTTCATCAACGAAGGCGTTCTGCTGGAGGAAGTCTTCTCTGATCATCTTGGCTGTTTCCATTGTGAGCCTGTCTGCCGGAGAGAGGGCATCCTGACCAACAAGACGAACGATTTCCTGAAGCTCGCTTTCCTCCTGAAGGATGTGCATTGCCTTTTCTCTGTTCTTCATATACTTTTCGCCGAACTGCTCGGTGTACCAGGGGGCGAGAGTGTCAAGATAGAGAGAATAGGAGGTGAGCCAGTTGATTGCGGGGAAGTGTCTTGCGTAGGCAAGGGAGGAGTCGAGAGCCCAGAACACCTTAACAATTCTCATTGTTGCCTGGGAAACAGGCTCTGAAATGTCTCCGCCCGGAGGTGAAACAGCGCCTATTGCAGTTACGCTGCCCTGTCTGTCGTCTGCGCCGAGGCATTCAACAACGCCGGCTCTTTCATAGAACTGAGCAAGTCTTGAGGCGAGATATGCGGGGTAGCCTTCTTCACCGGGCATCTCTTCCAGACGGCCTGACATTTCGCGCAGTGCCTCTGCCCAGCGGGAGGTGGAGTCTGCAAGAACCGCAACATCATAGCCCTGGTCACGGAAGTATTCCGCAATGGTAATTCCCGTGTAGATGGAGGCTTCGCGGGCTGCAACGGGCATGTCTGAGGTGTTGGCAATGAGAACGGTTCTCTTCATGAGGGGCTCGCCGTTTCTCGGGTCCTTCAGCTCGGGGAACTCCATGAGAACGTCGGTCATTTCGTTGCCGCGCTCACCGCAGCCGATGTATATGACAATGTCAACATCAGACCATTTTGCAAGCTGGTGCTGAACAACGGTTTTTCCTGAGCCGAAGGGACCGGGAACTGCCGCTGTACCGCCCTTTGCGATGGGGAACATGGTGTCAATAATTCTCTGGCCGGAGTTCATGGGACGGGAGGGGACATACTTCTTTGTGTAGGGTCTGGCAATTCTTACGGGCCAGCGCTGCATCATTGTGAGAGCGTGCTCTTCACCCTTGTCGTCTTTAATGACGGCTATGGTGTCGGTCACGGTGAATTCGCCGCTTTCAATGCTGACGAGCTCTCCTGAAACCTTATAGGGAACCATGATTTTGTGGAGAATGGCGCTGGTTTCCTGAACTGTTCCCAGAACATCTCCTGCCGTGAGCCTGTCTCCCGGCTTTGCAACGGGGACAAACTCCCATTTTTTGTTTCTGTCTAGTGCCGGAGCTTCAATTCCTCTGGCAATAGAGTCTCCGGAAATTCTTCTCATCTCCGGGAGGGGGCGCTGGATTCCGTCATAAATATTGTCCAGCATGCCGGGGCCGAGCTCAACAGACATGGGCATTCCGGTTGTTTCCACGGTTGCCCCGGGCCCCAGCCCTGAGGTTTCCTCGTAGACCTGAATGGATGCACTGTCGCCCGTCATATTAAGGATCTCGCCTATGAGCCGCTGGGAACCTACGCGCACAACGTCTGAAACGTTGGCATCCGAAAGGCCCTCAGCCACCACAAGGGGACCTGAAACTTTTGTTACAATACCCATTTATTATACCTCTTAATTAATCTCCTAACAGATTTGTGCCGACTGCTCTTTCAACGGCCGCCTTGAGAGCCTCTGTGCCGAGACCGAGGGAGCCGTCTCTTCCCGGAATGAGAATGATTGCGGGAACCGGACTGTCTTTAAATCTGTCTATTTCGTGCGCAAGCTCCTGCGCGAGGTTCTCTTCAATGTAGATTATTGCATATTCCGTGCCTTCGCCGGTTATGCCTTTAAAGGTCTGCCTTGCTTCCTCTGCCGAGGAAACTGCAAATGCATCAAGCCCCAGAGCCTTAAAGCCTATTACGGTTTCAGCTCCTCCGATAACAGCTATTTTAAGCATAAATATCACGCAGCCTTTCCCTTATAACTTCGCTCTTCACTCCTGCCAGACGGCCTGTGAGTATCATGCGGACAGCCGTGAGCTCGTTTTCAAGGTTTGCAATATAGGTTATCACAACCTCCGGACCGAAGGCAACGAGCCTGGAATCTGCCAGGTAGGAAGAAATCGCATTGTCGCAGCTTTTTTCAAACTCTGTCAGACCCGCTCCGGAAACCGCCGCGGCTCCCAGCTGGGCTGCCTTTTCAAGCTTTGTGTTGGCAAAAAGGGCGGCAACTCCGTTTTCATCTGAAGCCGAAGCAATTCTGCGGGCGGAGATCTCTCCCCCGTCAACCAAAACAGAAGCAAGAAAATCAAAGCTCTTGCCCATTTTCAGGGTTCTGACGGCGCTTTTGAGATTCACTGCGTCAACAAGTATTTTTGCATAACCCTTCAGGAACTCATTCCCGCTTTCTTCGGCCAGGGCAAGCTGCTCGTTGAGATATGCTCTGTCGAGCACAAAGTCTGAAGCCTGGGGATTTGCGGTTCTTGAAAGAACCGACTTCGCTTCTTTCATGGCCTCTCCCAGATTACCCGGCAGCATGAAGTATTTTTCTTCATGATAGTAATTCTCAAGCTTTTCAGGCTCGATTCTTCCCGCTCCGGAAAAATGGGCGGATGCATCGGTTCCGGTTGCCTCTGATTTCAAAATCAGCTTTGCATTGTGGCAATCGTATTTTATTCTGAAGAATTCAACGGCCTCTGCATCGGGGCAGATGGTTTCAATTTCCTTCAAAACAGCGCATTTTTTTGCATTGAGAGCTGCGTCGATTTCCTTTGCGCTCATGGCGGACATGTCTTCATAGCCGTGGTCAGTCAGCAGCTTTGCGGCATCTTCAAAACCGGCAGCATCCAGCATGCGCTCCGCATTTTCCATTTTGAGAGCTCTGAGCTCCCGGGCGCGCAGCATGGCCGAAAGGCAAAGATAGTCTTCGTTGGATTTAAACAAATTCTTTCCTCCTCTGCCGGGGATCAACCGAACAGAACAGCAGCAAGCTCAGCAGCCATACCGTTTCTTGCAAGCTCAACAAGGAGGGAAAGGGTGCTGTTAACCTCAACTGCTCCCCTCTTAAGAACAACGCCGCCGTCAAAATCGCCCACCGTCTCTGAAAGAGTAAGCTTTCCGTTGAGAGCTTCGTTTGCTCTTTCAAGCAGCGCAGCGCCGAACTTTTCCCTGTCTGCAGCGTTGAGAATAAGCTGCTCATCGCCTGCAGAGGAGCTCTTAACCGTTATGTTGGTGAGGAACTCCAGATATTTTTCCTCCGGCAGATTGAGAATCATCTCACGGGCCTTCTCAAAGCCTGCAGAAACCATCTCCTGCTTGAGAGAAAGAAGCTCCTTTTTTGCTTCCATATGGGCTATGCGCTCACGGCTTTCGGTTATGTCTTCCCTGTCTTTAACGCCCTTGCGGATTTTTTCCGCATAAGCGTCGTTAGCTCTGTTTTCGTAATCCGCTTTAATCTGCGCGCACTGCTTTTCGGCCTCGGCAATAATTCCGTCTGCCTTTGCCTGCGCATCAGCCTTGATATGCGCAATTATATTTTCAGTGCCTTTCATAAAACAATCCTGCTTTCCTTTAAGCCCCTGCATTAAATGTAGAGAAGCATCATCATGGATGCCAGCAGTGAAAGAATTGCATAGAACTCAACAGTGATGCAGAGGATCATGCCCTTTGACCAGTGCTCTTCGTTCTTTGCAAGAAGATTTATTGAAGCTGCTGCAACCTTTCCCTGATGGATGGCTGTTACCAGGCCGCCTATTCCAATGGGCAGGCATGCTGCAAAATATCTGCAGCCTTCAACGAAGCTGAGGCTTGCAGCCTCTCCGGAGAGAAGACCCATCTGCATGATTGCAACAAAGAAAACAACCAGGCCGTAAAGTCCCTGAGTTCCGGGGATAACCTGAAGGATCATGACCTTACCGAACTTGCTGGGGTCTTCAGTTACAAGACCTGCGCCTGCTGCGCCGGCTGTTCCCGTTCCAATACCTGAGCCGGCGCCTGCAAGGCAAGCTGCAAGACCTGCTCCCAAAAGGCCGATTGCCAGACCGGAACTGATACCTAAGAATTCCATAATTTATTCCTCCATTATGTTGTAATATTTTGATTTAATCTTAAGGGGTTTAAAGGCGATTCCGCCGTCCTGATAGAATTTTCCGAAGTATTCAAGGCACTGCAGTCTCAAATCGTGGACATAGCAGCCCAAAATGTTAAGGCCGAAGTTCAGCGCATGGCCTATGAGGAAAATAATCAGGAAGGTTACAAAGTTTGGTGTGATTGAGGCTATTGTGTTGAACACGGTCCCTATAACGGAGCCTGCCAGCATGAGAGCCATTATTCTTGCGTAGGAAAGGATATCTCCGAACCAGCCCGTCACCTCGTTGTATATAAGAACGAAGATTGACAGGATTTTGTTGAAAATTCCCTGCTTTTCCTTCATCGTGCCCACAACCAGCATGAGCGCTCCCACTGCAAGCACAACGAGACCGGCCTGCTCGCTTCCTGCGCCCAGGAATTTCCCCAGAGCCCAGAGCACTGCTCCGATGAGCATGATGAACAGGGCGCATTCATAGAGCACTGCCGAAAGGATTTCTCCCTTCTTAAATTTCTGCACTGCGGAAATTATCATGCCCGTGTTCAGATGAACAAGGCCTATTGCCATTGAGCCGATGAGGATGTATATGCTGTCACTCGTTGGGTCGAAAAGGTGCCAAAGGCCTTCAAAGCTGGTGTTCGGGTTGATTGCCTGAGCAATTCTCACCGGGAGATCCGCAAAGAAGGAGCCCGTCAGCACGCCCATGATGAATGTGGAAATGCCGCACCAGAGGAGCAGACGGCAGAAGCTCAGCGTCCCCTCTCTGGGTTTGATCTTTTTTAGAACCACAAGGGCCGCGGCAATCATTATGATTCCATAGCCCATGTCCGCCATCATAAGCCCATAGAACAAAATGAAGAAGGGGGCCATGAGGGGGTTCGGGTCAACGGTTCCGTAGGCCGGAAGCGCATACATGTTGGTGACCATGTTGAGCGCGTCCGTCACCCTGTTGTTTTTAAGCTTAACGGGCACCTCAGGATATTCCTCCTCCTTCGGTTCCTCCGTCATCCAGGCGCAGCCGTATTTTTTGAAGATTTCTTCAAGCTCCGCCTCATTTTCCTCCGGAATCCAGCCCTGCATGAAAACGCAGCTCTCTGTTCCGATCAGTCTTTCCTCGGCCTCAGCCATTGAGATCTGAGCCGAAATCCTGTCTGCCGCAAGCTTGAGGGAGCTTCTTTCGCTTCCCTTTTCTGAAAGAGCCGCAGCGCAGCCTTCCTTTTCCTCCGCAAGCTTTTCAAGCTCGGAATCGAAGCCGAGAATGTTCTCCCTTGCGCTTCCTGTCAGCCCCGTGAAGGAAACTGCCGTGAAGCCGGAGCTTCTCAGGCTTTCCTGAACCTTTGAAAGCTCGCTCCTTGCGCAGATAACAAGGACATATTGCCAGGCCTTGTCTCTGCTGATTTCAAACAGCTCCGCCTCATCGCTGGCCTCTTCAAGCCCTGCGCTCACGCTCTGAAGCTCAACGGATGCCGGAACTGAGCCCAAAAGAATTGCTGCATACTCCGTGCCGTCCTTCTCAAGGGGCTCGGAATAGTCGAGCCAGGGCTTGAGAGATTCCTGAACGGCCTTAATCCTGCTTTCCTCTGCGGAGAGCTTTTTGATTCTGTCGTCCAGAGCTTCAATTTTCTGCGCCTCCTCAAGAGCCTTTTCAAGCCCTTCCTCCTGAAGGAATTCTCCGCTTTCCAGCTCCGGCTTGGCCGAGAGCAGGGGCTTTTTCTCGGGAACATACCTGTCTAACAGGGAGACAGCGTGGAGAAGGGAGCCGTGCTTTGCCTTCAGTGAGGAAAGGGAGGACTCCTCGGCCTTTACAAGCCTTTCAACCTCCGTCCCCTTCACGTCTGTTTCCGAGAACTCGACGCAGCCTTTTTTGATGAGCGCTTTCAGCAGATTCTGCTTTTCAGACCGGATGACCGCAAGCGTCAGACGCTTCATTTTTACAATTGCCATCTCAGCCGTTCACTATCCTTTCCACAACCAGAGTTGCAGCTTCTTCAAGCTTAGCCTCGGCCTTTTCCCGAAGAGCCTGCTTCTGCGCCTTGATTTCGGATTCGAAACCCTTCAGCGCTTCGCTGCTTTTTTCCTCGGTTTTAACGGCAAGCTCTGCCAGCTCGCTTTCGGCTCTTTCAAGAGCCTTTTCGATCTGGGCCCTGCCTGATGATTCCGCGTCAAGAACCATCTGCCTGGCCTTTGTCTGCGCATATGCAACCGCAGCTTTTGCCGCCTCTTCAGCCTGAGCTATGTTTGTTACAGCTTCAAAGGACATGTTCACTTCCACCTCCTTATTGATTTAAAGTAAAAATACTCTAACTTCAATATGATACTACATCCCGGCATTTTTCTCAAGAGGAAAAACGCCGGGACGCTGTTAAGAAATTATTCAAATTCTTTGTTAATATATTATCAATTTTGATAATTAATGCCTTTCATGCTTTCCGACATAGGTTGAGCCGGGCATTTTTGACATTTTTGGCATTTGGGGAATTTTGGGCATTTTAATGCTTTTTGTTTCCGGCTTTTTAAGCTCGGTCTGCCCAAGCTCAATGTCGAAAAAGTTGGGCTCCTCCCCCAGAAGATGAAGCTTTGAAGGAATTCCCTTGAAATCGGGCGGGTTCCATTCAAGGCAGAGCTCTGCCCATTTTTTATCCTTAAGGCTTTCAAGGGCAGTGAAAATGAGCTTTGTTATATACCAGGCTGCAAAGCCCGAGCCCACGCCTATTATAAGTCCGAAGAGCACATCCGAAGGATAGTGCACCATGAGGTAGTTTCTGGCAATCATCATGAGCAAAACCCAGATTCCGCAGGGGAGATATAGCTTTTTGCCTTTAAGAAGACAGAAGGCGGTGCAGCCTGCCGCAGCAGCAGTCACATGCCCGGAGGGGAAGGAGAAGCCGTCCTCCGCAGCGGAGCCCGCAGCCTCCCACCACTGACGGTAAAGCTCAAGGGTTTCAAAGGGTCTGGGGCGGGCTATGGCATCCTTAAGGATTATGTTGGTTATGAGGGCACCGCAGGCAATTGCCCCGAAGAGACAGACTCCGAATTTTCTCGTTCTGGAAAAGCACATGAGAACGAGGGCAAGCAGAATGAAAATTATGCCCTTTTCTCCCAGGAGCGAGATGAATTTGTTGAAAAAATTGAGAAATCCGCAGGCCAGCGCATGAAGCGCAGTGAGAATAAGCTTGTCATAGCCTGAGAAGAAGGAATTAAGTCCCGATGCGGCAGCGCTCATTTTTTGCCTCCTTTTTTCCGGTTGTTTCCGTTTTTCCTGTTTTTATAGTAGTGGCGGCGCCTGTTCTGTTTCTTCTCCTCTCCCTCTGAAGAAGAGTCCTGAGCGTCCTTCTCCTCGGCTTCGGGGATGCTTTCGGCAAACATAACCGGCGTTGCCCAGGGATCCTCCTCCTCGGTTTCCTCGGCTTCATCCTCCGCGGGATTGTAGCTGAGAACATGGGGAGGCGTCTCGCCGTCCTTCGGTCTTCCGCCGGGGACCTGGGCAACCTGATTTGCCTTGAAGATTTTTGCCTCGTCTTCCCCCTTGCCGTCAAGCTTAACCTTCACGGTCTGCCTGAGGAGATTCACCTGCTCGGCGCAGCCGTAGCCCTCAGGGGTTTCAACGAAGGTCCCCTGCTTGGGAACCTTTTTCACCAGCTCCTCATAGGCCTCCTGCTCATATCTGAGGCAGCACATGAGCCTGCCGCAGGAACCGGATATCTTTGTTGGGTTAAGGGAGAGGGACTGCACCTTTGCCATTTTGGTTGAGACAGGGGCAAAATCATCAAGAAATTCGCTGCAGCAATAGGGTCTGCCGCATATTCCTATTCCCCCAATCATCTTTGCCTCGTCTCTCACTCCTATCTGTCGGAGTTCAATCCTGTTGTGAAAAACCGCCGCCAAATCCTTCACCAGCTCCCGGAAATCAACTCTCCCGTCGGCAGTGAAATAAAAGGTGGTTTTGTTTTCGGTTTCATCTATTCTGGCTTCCACCAGCTTCATTTCCAATCCCCGGGCTTCGATTTTTTCCCGGCAGATGGATAGCGCTTCTTTTTCTGTCATATTAATAATAATCCTCTGTTTCCAGCAGACCAAGAATCTGCTTCACACTAACATTAACGCTCAAATATTCAAGGCAGCGGTCCATGAGAGAATCGACCCTGAGAATTGTTTCAAGGCGCATTTCCGCCTCTTTCCCCTGAGCCGAGGGCAGGAGCCTGGCAAGAGCCTCTTTAACCGCAAGGCAGCAGTCCTTCAGCTCTTTAATTGAAAGCTTTGTGTTCCCCTCGCAGAATTTCACAAGCTCAAGCTCCCTTCCCGAGCTCACCGCCTTTAAATAGCCTGCGGCAAAGGCCGCTGCTGCTTCATCTCCGGCTGAGCCGGCTCCGTGAAGGGAGATTTCAACGCATCTGGAGCGGACCGTCTGCAGGAATACTGCGGAGGTCCTGCAGCAGAGAATGAGAGTAACAGCCTCAGGCGGTTCCTCAAGAAGCTTCAATGCCGCATTCTGAGCCTCTGTGTTCATAAGCTGGGCCTCGGCAAAAATATAGACCTTGCCCTCCCCCTCGTTGGGGAGGATAAGCGCATCGGCCACAACGTCTCTCACCTGATCAACGGAAATTCCGTTTTTTGCCTTTCCCTCCCCCGGGCGCACCGTCACGACATCGGGATGGACCCCGGCAAAAACCTTTTCCCTGTTTCCCGCTCTCCCTGCGGCAATTTCAAGGGCTTTTTCATAAACCTCTTCCGCCGAGGGCCCGCTTATTATGAAGGACTGACCCTCAGGAAAGCTTCTCAAGGCCCTTCCTCAAACGGCGCAGCGTCTCTTCTTTTCCCAGAATGGCGCAAATCTCGCTTGCTCCTCCGGGGGTAACCTGCTTTCCTGCAGCCGCAATTCTCACGGGCCACATAACAGCGTTCTTTTTAACTCCCATAGTCTCGGAAAGAGCAGTCATTGCAGCGAAGAGGGCTTCATTTGTCCAGCTTTCAAGAGACGAGAAGGCGTTGACTGCCTCTTCCAGCACTGCTTTTGAGCTTTCAAGGCTGCTCTTGCTCTTTGCGTTGACGAAGAGCTCACTGTCATACTCGGGCAGAGCTGCAAAAAAGTCTATTTTAGAAGGAATCTCTGTCAGAACCTCGGTTCTCTGCTGCAGAAGAGCAGCAACTGCCCCAACGCTGATTTCCTCGCTGTTAACAGCGCTTCTTATATAGGGCTCGGCAACGGCTGCAAAGGCTTCGGGAGACATTGCCCTTATATATTCCGCATTGAAGTATCTGAGCTTTTCAATGTCGAAAATGGCGGGGGATTTTGAAATTCCCTTAATATCAAAAACCTTCTTCAGCTCGTCGAGAGAATAAATCTCCTGCTCTCCTCCGGGGCTCCAGCCTAAAAGCGCAACATAGTTGATGACAGCATCCGTGAGATAGCCCTGGGCAATCAGGTCTTCATAGGAAGGGTCTCCGTGCCGCTTGCTCATCTTGTTGTGGGCATCGCGCATAACCGGAGAGCAGTGAACATATTTGGGGATTTCCCAGCCGAAGGCCTCATAAAGCAGATTATACTTGGGGGCTGAGGAGAGATATTCGCTTCCTCTGACAACATGGGAAATTTTCATGAGATGGTCGTCAATCACATTGGCGAAATTGTAGGTTGGGAAGCCGTCTCTCTTAATGAGAACCTGGTCGTCAAGGGTTTTGTTTTCAACGCATATGTCGCCGAAAATTTCGTCGTGGAAGGTGGTTGTGCCCTCGTGGGGAATTTTCTGGCGGATTACATAGGGCTCTCCTGCCTCAGCTCTCCTGCTGCTCTCCTCAAGGCTCATTTCGCGGCAGGGATCGTCTCCCCGGTTAAAGTCTCCCGAATCCTCCTCGGATTCGGCCTTTTCGCAGAAGCATCTGTAGGCATGGCCTGATTCAACAAGCTGCTCGGCATAGGGCCTGTAGATGTGCATGCGCTCGCTCTGCACATAGGGAGCCACCGGACCGCCTATATCCGGGCCCTCATCATGCTCCAGATGGCATTCCGCCATTGTTTTGTATATAACGTCGGTCGCGCCTTCGATGAGACGGCCTCTGTCTGTGTCTTCAATTCTGAGGATGAATTTTCCCCCTGCATGGCGGGCTATGAGATAGGTGTAGAGAGCGGTCCTCAGGTTGCCCACATGCATATACCCCGTGGGCGAGGGGGCGAATCTTGTTCTTACTTCTTCCATTATGACCTCCGGGACATAGTTTTACTAAATATAGTATAATATTGTAGATTTAAATTCTTGTCAAGCTGAACTTATTCTGATAAAATAAATTGCTTATTATTTTTTGTTTTGAGAGGCAATTTTTATGGACGAAAAGAAAACCATGTTTTCAGGAATTCAGCCCTCCGGAGATCTGCACCTGGGAAACTACCTGGGAGCCATCAAAAACTGGGTTGACACAATAGATGACTATAACAGCATATACTGCATTGTAGACGAGCATGCAATAACGGTCCGCCAGAATCCTGCGGAGCTGAGAAAGCGTTCCACAGCTCAGCTGGCTCAGTATGTGGCCTGCGGGCTTGACCCTCAGAAGGTCATTCTCTTCATTCAGAGCCATGTGCATGAGCATGCGGAGCTTGGCTGGATTCTCAACTGCCACACTCAGTTCGGTGAGCTGAGCCGCATGACCCAGTTTAAAGACAAAAGCGCCAAGCATGCAGACAATATAACGGGAGGCCTCTTCACCTATCCCACTCTCATGGCTGCAGACATTCTGCTCTATAATGCCCACTTTGTCCCCGTGGGGGCAGACCAGAAGCAGCACGTTGAGCTCACAAGAGACGTTGCAATACGCTTCAACAATCTCTACGGAGAGACCTTTGTTGTCCCCGAGCCCTACATTCCCAAGGTGGGCGCAAGGATAATGAGCCTCACCGCTCCGGAAAACAAAATGAGCAAGAGCGATCCTCAGGGCTGCGTTTTCCTCATGGATCCTCCGGAGGAAATTGCCAGAAAGTTCAAGCGCGCCGTGACAGACAGTGATTCGGAAAACTGCGTCCGCTATGCTCCCGGGGAAAAGCCGGGGGTTGCCAACCTCATCAACATCTATTCCTCCGTAACCGGCAAAGCCATTCCGGAGATTGAAAAGGAGTTTGAGGGCAAGGGCTACGGAGCCTTCAAGCCTGCGGTGGGCGAGGCCGTGATTGAAGCGCTGCGCCCCATAAGAGAAGAGGCAGGCCGCATAATGACCGACAAGGCCTACCTTCAGAGCATCTATTCAGACGGAGCCCAGCGCGCCTCCGTCATTGCCCGCAAAACATTGAGAAAGGTTTCAAAGAGAGTGGGCTTTGTGGAAAAGCCCTTCTGATAATGCCATGTTAACAGACTTAACTCCCTGGCTCAGAATTCTTCTGGCCGCAGCTGCAGCCTTTTTGGTTTCATATCTGCTGACTCCTCCTGTCAGGCGCTTTGCAGTGAGCATAGGCGCAATAGACATGCCCAATGAGCGCCGCGTCAACAAGGAGCCCATCCCCAGAGGAGGCGGCATTGCTGTTTTCGTTGGCTTCACGGCTGCCATGCTCCTTTTCACGGAGCTCACAAAACCGGTTGCCGGCATCCTTCTCGGCTCCTTCATCATTGCCCTTGTGGGCTTTATAGACGATGTGTGCGACCTTAACCCCTGGCTCAAGCTTTTGGGGCAGGTGCTTGCTGCAGCAGTCGCAATTTATTTCGGCGTGACTCTCAACGCAATCACCAGCCTCGCTCTCTCCCCCTCGGCGGCCTCCTTCATAAATGTTAACGGTTGGGTTGCCTCTGCCATAACCCTTTTCTGGATTGTTGGCTGCACCAACGCCGTCAACCTTATCGACGGGCTTGACGGGCTCGCCTCGGGAATAAGCGCCATAAGCGCACTGACCATGCTTGTTGTTTCCCTGATGGTGTCTGACCTGAATGTAACCGTCATTTTAGGCTGCATACTCGGAGCCTGCGCAGGCTTCCTGCCCTACAATATAAACCCTGCCAAAATCTTCCTGGGAGACGTGGGCTCCCAGTTCCTGGGCTTTGTGCTGGCAACCGCTTCAACTCTGGGGCTTTTCAAAATGCATGCGGCAATAACCTTCCTTGTTCCCCTGTTGGCCCTTGCCGTTCCCCTTGCAGACACGGTCTTTGCCATTGTCCGCAGAATTTCAAAGGGGCAGAGCCCCTTCAAGGCAGACAAGGGGCATTTCCACCACAGGCTGCTCCGCATGGGCCTGAATCAGAAGCAGGTGGTTTCCATTCTCTGGGGAATAACCGCAATCATGGGTCTTGTCAGCATACTCATGACGGGAAGCAACCCGGCAATCAAGATCATCTGCACTGTTCTGGTTTTCCTCATAACCTTCGGAGTGTGGGTCTTCATAATTCAAAGGCCCTCTTCCGAGGTCCACAAATATTCCGAAAGCGAACCCGATGTTAAAATATATAACAAAGGAGACAAATCATGAAGCTGAACAAAAAAAGAACTGCCCTCATAGGCTTTGCTTTCTTCGGCATTCTCCTCCTATGGCAGGTGTATGACAGCTGGTGCCCCACCTTCCTGACAGACATTTTTGCCCGAAGAATGTATGGCATCTCTTCAGCCCAGCTGAAGGCCGGTGACCCTGAGAAGATTCTTAATGTGCAGTGGCTGGTGGGAATTATCATGGCCTGCGACAATCTGGCCGCTCTCATCCTTCTTCCCATTTTCGGCAATCTTTCAGACAAAACCGAGACTCCCATAGGCAAACGCATGCCCTACATCCTAACCGGCACCTTTGTTGCCGCCGTCGCCTTCCCCTTCATTCCCCTTTTCTTCCACAGAAATAATATTGCTGGAATGGTCATCATGATGGCGATAGTCCTGATCTTCATGATGATGTACAGAAACCCGGCAGTTGCCCTCATGCCTGACATAACCCCCAAGCCTCTCAGAGCGAAGGCCAACGGAATAATAAACATAATGGGCTACCTGGGCGGCGCCTTTGCCACTGTTCTTGGAATATTCCTCAAGCTAAGCGACTATATAAATGCCGCCGACGAGGCAAGAAAGGTCTGGACAATTGAAATCCCCTTCATAGTTGCCTCCGTCTTAATGGTTGTTTCAGCCCTCGTGCTCTTTGCAACCATAAAGGAGAACAAAATTGCAGAGGAAATCAAGGACGAGATGGAGGAGGGCGAGCGCCTTGCAGCCGTTGAAACCCCCATCGACGATGACAAGCCCATGTCCCCTGCCAACAAAAAAATGCTTCTTGCAATTTTAGGGGCGGAATTCCTCTGGTTCATGAGCGACAATGCCATCGGAACCTACATCGGCAACTATGTGATCTACTATCTCAACTCCGTCTCCTCCGCCACCATGATTTTAACAATCGTGGGCGGGCTTGCCTCGGTAATAGGCTTTGCAATTGCCGGCAGCATAGCAGACAAAATCGGTCGAAAGTGGACCATTTCCTCAGGTCTCGGCATAAGCTTTCTGGCCCTTGTCATAATGTGCTTCGTGGGACCGACAGGCAAGGTCACGGGAGCCAACGGAGAATGCGCCTTCCCGGCTCTGCTCTATGTTGTCTGGGCAATCAAGGGCTTCGGCATGGCTCTTGTTCACAACTGCTCCTTCCCCATGATCGTGGAGCTCTGCTCCAGCAAAAAAATCGGCAAATTCACCGGCTACTACTACACCGCTTCCATGTCTGCCCAGACTGTCACCCCGGTGCTCCTGGGCCTGATATTCACAAGAGCAAGAGTCTGGAAGGTTCTTCCCATATATTCAATGATCCTTCTTGCCTGCTCCTTCGCCGTCTTCACCGCCCTTGTTAAAAACATTAAGGCCGGTAAGGTTGCCAACGCAAAGGGTCTTGAGGCTCTCGGAGCAGATGATTGAGAGGAAAGGAGTTAAACCGTGAGTAAAGAGCAGATAAAGAAAAATTTATGGTTCTTCCCCCTGGGGACCGTTGGCCGCGACATGAGCTACCAGCTTTTCACCAGCTTCCTCCTGACCTATGTTCTTTTCACCCGCCAGCTCACTGCCGGTCAGTTAGGCGCCATAACCGCAATCATGATTGCCGCCAGAATATTCGACGCTTTTAACGACCCTATAATGGGAAACATAATAGACAGAACCAGAACCCGCTGGGGAAAATTCAAGCCCTGGCTCGTGATTGGCATAGTAACAACCAGCTTTGTCATATATGCCATTTTCAACACGAAGCTTCAGGGGAACAGCTTCATCTGGTTCTTCGGCTTCATATATTTCATGTATTCCATAACCTACACCATGCACGACATATCCTATTGGGGAATGGTTCCCTCCCTCGGGTCTGATGCCCATGTGAGAGATCAGTTCACTTCAAGAACCAATCTTTTCGCAGGAATAGGCGGAACCCTTGCCTCCGTGCTCATCCCCCTTCTCACAGCCGGCGCCCTGACCATTGGAGGAAACACCCAATATGCCTACGGTAAGGTTGCTCTCATAATCTGCATACTTGCCCCCGCCTTCCTCTGCTTCACGATCTTCGGCGTGAAAGAGGACCGCTCCTATGAAAACGAGCCCGTGCCCCCTGTGAGCCTGAAGAAAATCCTTCAGGTTGTTAAGGGGAACGATCAACTCTGCTGGATTGCGGTGATTTTCCTGCTTCAGGAGGTTGGGCAGAACATCTGCCTCAACGGTCTTGGCTCAATGTATATCTATTTTGAGTTTGGCTATGAGGGCGGGCTCTGGTCTCTCTTCACAACCGTGGGAATGGTTGCAACGGCCTTCCTCATGATATTTTATCCTGCCATATCCCAAAAAATAAATCGCAAGCCCTTCATGCTTCAGATGCTCCTTGTCTCCGGCCTGGGCTACGGGATCATGTTCATTGCCGGGCTGGTAATGCCCTCTTCAACCCCCAAATTCTGGATCATCACCATAGGCTACATGCTGGCAAACTTCGGCTTCTATGCCTATTACCTCGTCATGATGATTTCCATAATAAACACCGTGGAATATAACGAATGGAAAAACGGTGAGCGGAACGATGCCATAATTGCTTCTGCAAGGCCCTTCATAACAAAGCTGGCCTCCGCCATCTGCGTTGGAATTGTTTCCCTGAGCTACATCCTTTTCGGCGTCACCAACTACACCAATCAGATCTCCGCCCTTGAGCAGTCTGCAAATCTCGGAACCATAAGCGAGGCCGAGAAGCTCTCTCAAATTGCTTCTGTCATTTCAAATGTTCAGGGCGGCCAGAAGGCGGGAATGCTCCTGTTCATAACCGTCATCCCCTTCCTTTTCATGGCCGGCTCCTATCTGCTCTATAAGAAAAAATATATTTTAGACGAAGATAAATTCGCTGAAATATGCGCCGAGGTTGCCGAGCGAAATGATAAAGGCGTTTAATAACAAGGGCTCATCATTCTTCCTTTTGAAGAATGATGAGCTCTCCTGTCTTCTGCAGGTTAAAAACGGAAAGCTTCTCATGCTGCATCTGGGAAGACCCATATCAGAAGAGGATGCCCCGGCCCTCTGCCCGGAAACAGGCTCCGGCTGGGGCTGTTCCGTGATGAACGGGGAGCTGTGTTTAGACTCTTTGCCCCTGGCCTTCTCCTCCGGCGGAAGCGGAGACTTCAGGGAGCTGCCCCTTGAGCTTTTCCTCAAGGGCAAAATACTCCATCCCGATTTTTCCTTTGTTAAAGCGGAAACCGGCGTGAGCTTCAGGGGAAGGCTTCCCGGGGCGAGGGGCGAAAGAGAGAGCCTTGAAATCACTCTTGATTCCCAATATGCCTCAGTCAGAATAATTTTTTCCCTCTTCGAAACCGCTCTCACGGAAAAATGGCTCGTTGAAGCAAAAACCGAAGGCCTGGCCATCGGAAAATGCATGTCTTTAATGGCGGACCTTCAGGGTGATTTCATTTTCTCAAGCTTTGACGGCGGCTGGATCTCAGAGGCCTGCAGGCACGATGCTCCCGTCTCCTTTTCAAAACTGGTGAACGAGAGTCTCTCCGGCTTTTCCTCCAACCGGCATAATCCGGGCTTCCTTCTTTCCCGCAGAGGCTCCGGCACGGACCTGGGTGAGGTTTACGGCTTCAATCTAATTTATTCCGGAAATCATTACTCATCCGTTCAGAAATCCCTTCAGAATCTCACGAGGGTAATGCAGGGCATTAACCCCTCCGGCTTCCTCCTTGAGCTTGAAAACGGCGGCATATTTGAAGCTCCCGAGGCTGTTGTTGCCTTCTCCTCAAAGGGGGAAAACGGCCTGAGGCGCTGCATGCACTCCTTTGTGAACGCTCACATAATTCCCCAACACTTTCAGGGAAGGGAGCGGCCTGTGCTCTATAACAGCTGGGAGGGCTGCATGTTCAGCTTCAGCGAGCGCAGGCTCCTCACCCTCGCGAAAAAAGCAAAGGCTCTCGGCTGCGAGCTCTTCGTCCTGGACGACGGCTGGTTCGGCCAACGCAATTCCGACGAGGCCGGCCTTGGGGACTATAATGTAAACCTCAAAAAGCTTCCCGGAGGGTTGGAGGGGCTTTCCGAAAAGCTGGGCAAGCTGGGGCTTGACTTCGGCCTTTGGTTTGAGCCGGAGGCCGTCAATCCCGACTCTGAGCTTTTCAGGGCCCATCCCGACTGGGCCATCAAAACCGACGGCCCCTCCCTTCTTGGGAGAAACGAGCTGCTGCTCGACCTGCGCAAAGCCGAGGTGAGAGACTATATTGTTGAAAATGTCTCCTCCGCGATAGACAGGGCAGGAATAAAATATGTCAAGTGGGACATGAACCGTCATTCTCCCCTTCTGGGGGCGGAGGCTCATGAATATATTCTCGGCCTCTATGAGGTCCTTGAAAGAATATTCTCACCCCGGCCCCAGGTGCTGCTTGAAAGCTGCGCCTCCGGAGGAAACCGCTTCGATCTGGGAATGCTCTCCTTCGGGCCCCAGGCCTGGGCCTCAGACAACACGGATCCCATAGAGCGTCTGGAAATTCAGCAGGGGCTCAGCTGCCTCTATCCTCAGTCTGCAATGGGAGCCCATGTTTCCGCCTCTCCCCATCTTCAGAGCCTGAGAAGCACTCCCCTTTCCACAAGGGCAAATGTCTCCTTCTTCGGAATTTTCGGCCTTGAGCTTGACCTTAATCATTTGAGCAGGGCGGAATTTTCCGAGCTTAAGGCTGCCGTGAGCTTCTACAAGGAGCACCGCAAAGCCTTTCAGTTCGGCAGCCTCTCCCTCACGGAAGCGGAGGAGGGGGCATACTGCTGGCAGCTCAGCTCAGAGGAGGAGACTATAGTCGGCCTGTTCCACACCCTTGTGCATTCCGCCCCGGGCTATGAGCTGCTCAGAGTGACCGGCCTTGAGCCTGGCCGGCTCTATTCCGTTGAAGCAAGGCAGCAGAGCCTTCGCATCGGTCAGTTTTCCGGCATGATCAAATATATTGCCCCCATTGACCCCGGGCCGGACAGTCTCCTTGTCCGGGAGGCAGACCGTCTCGCCTCCCTTCCTGACGGGGGTTTTTCCGCCCTCTGCTCCGGCTCCGCCCTAAGCAGCGGAATCCCTCTCAATTTAAAGTTCCCCGGAACCGGCTATAACCCCGGCTTTCGCAACCAGGGCGATTTCTCCTCTAATATCTACATAATAAAAGCAGGCCCTTAAGCCTGCTTAAAAACGGAATCGTCATATTCCCAGCCTCTGTCAACCAGCCAGTAAACATATTCCTCGTCGGGAATTTCGGAAATGTCAACGTCTCTGTTTCGCTGGATTTTGAGATGGGTTTCATATTTTCTCAGGTCTGCCAGTTCAAAGGGCAGACCTTCTTCTTTTGCAATGGGGATCAGCACGTCTTCAACGAGGAAAGCCCTGTTCTCCAGAGTCCCGGGCCAGTCGTTCACCGCCTCGTCAACCCGCTTTTTCAGCTCAGGCTCCCTTTCATAACGGTTAAGAAAAAGCTCAACGTTTTCACTGTAGGCTGCCATCTTCTCCTCCTCAGGCCACGCAATAGATTTTGCAGCTCTGGGAAACCCCGTTGCAGGTTGCCGTCAGAGTTACGCCGCCGGAAATAGTCCCCGTCTGCCAGGCGTATATTCCGTTCGGATTGTCGCTCATGGCTTCAATGTGGAGCACGTCAGGGTCTGAAACCTCCCAGGTGACAATGGGATTTTCAATGTCCATTGGGATGATGGTTGCCGTAATCTGCATTTTATAGGGCTCCCCTGCGTCGTTAACGTCTCTGCTGAGACTCAGCTGGGGCCAGCTCTTTTCTGCGGTTATGTCGTTAGTGTAGTTATAGATCCTAATGGC
>R05__coassemble_179_pt1 | contig 36119 bp, 32 predicted proteins | sample R05__metabat2_low_PE_015 | metagenome-assembled genome bin R05 | reverse complement strand
ACTGAATAAAGAAAAAATAATAAATGTGGAATTTTTGCTCCGCAAAAACTGTTTAGAAAAAGCGGTGAGCATTGAGCAGTGAGGGATTGTTGAAATCGCAGAGGCGATTTCTTCAGATTTAATAGTGAATAGTTTTATATAAGAGTGTGATTTGCGCTCACGCAAATCTACCTTCCCTCGCTGCTAACCCCTCGCCCCTCAAAGCGGCGCTTGCTCCGCCTCCTAATGCTCTAATGCACGAATGCACGAAGGCTCGAATGCTCTAATATAGGGTTTAAATTTCAAACTGCTCCAGATATTTTGCCACAGAGCGGTTCATTTCCCGGGAGAAGTCTGAATTATATTTGCGTCTGCAGAAGGCCTTTATCCAGCTTTCATATGTTTCCTCGCTGCAGTTTTTAAGCAGCATGCTTTTCAGCTCTGCAGAGTCAAGCCTTCTGTAGGCATTCTCCCGGAGAATGTAATCAAGGGAGCATCTTTCGGGCTTTGCTCTGTTTTTCTGCTGCTCAACGGGATAGCCGAAAACCACAAGCGCAGCAGGGAAAACATATTCTGGCAGCTGCAGAATTTCCCGCTGCTGCTCGCAGTTTTCCATTATGTCTCCGATATAGCAGGAGCCTATTCCTTCAGACCAGGCCGCTGTCACAGCATTTTGGGCTGCAATAAGGGCATCATCCACTGCAAGAAGCAGGTCTCCCGGCCCGGGAAGCCTGGGCTCGCAGCCGGCAAACCTAAAGGCTTCATACCACTTCAGACAGTCTGCGCAGAAAACCAACAGCAGCTTGCCCTCTGCAATGAAGGGCTGATTATCGCAGGACTCGCTGAGTCTTTTTTTAATTTCAGGGTCCGTGATTTTAATGATGGTGTAAAGCTGCTGGTTGCCGGCGGTTGGGGCCATGCAGGCAGCAGTGATTATCTCATTGATGGCGCTTTCGGGTATTTCCCTGTCGGCAAAAGCGCGCACGGATTTGCGTTCATAAAGCTCACTTATTGTTCTGTTCATTTCGGTTTCTCCTTAGCCCTTTTCTGCAGGCGCATCGCCTGCTGACTTTTTGATTGAAGTTTAAGGGATTATATGCTAAAATTCAATAGTTATTTTACTATATTCAAGAAAAGGCGGTGAGGCGCAATGGTGAGAATTCTGCTTGTTGAGCCAAATATGCTCCTTTCAAACGCAATTGCAGAGGCTTTGCGGGAGAAGGACTATGCAGTCGTGCAGACGAAGGATTCAGCCGAGGCGCTCTCTGCTTTAGACAGGTCCTCCTTCCAGATGATAATTGCCGAAAGCTGCGGCAACGGCATTGAAATGACGGCTGAATTGAGAAACGTGGGCAACACAGTTCCCGTCATTGTCATGACGGAAAACAGCGCCCGTTCAGAGATGAGGAAAATTTTCCGCAGTGGGGCAGACGGATATATAATCTCCCCGCCGGACCTTGAAGAGCTCCAAATGCGGGTTAAGGTTCTGCTCTGGCGCTGTAATGTTGTTTCAGAGGCCAGCCTTCGCTTTGGCAGCTGCGTTCTTCACTCCCAGTCATACACGCTTGAAACCGCAGGCAGCGAGATTGAGCTGCGGCGGATGGAATTCCTTCTTCTTGAAAAGCTGATGAGCTATCCCGGGAAAATCTTTTCCCGCCCCCAGCTTATGGACGACCTTTGGGGCTATGAATCGGAATCAGACCCAAGAACCATCGATACCCACATAAGAAGGCTCCGCAAGAAGCTGCACGATGTGGATGACATTAAAATTCAGACTGTTCGCGGCCTTGGATACAGGCTTGTGGTGCCCCGCAGAATCAGAAGGGCAGAAAACAGCGTCTCGGAATAATATTTAAATATCCTGTTTTTTCAGCCTGGGTTCGCATTCGGTTCACATTACGGTTATATACTGTCCCGGCAGAATGCATTTAAATTCTCTTGAGAGGCAGGAAAATTATGGAAAATTTTAATTTCTGGGATTATGAGGTTTGGGGGACGATCAATCTTCTGGCAGTGCTCCTGGGCAGTCTCCTCATTGCCAATTCGCTGAAAAAGGTCATTCCGGCGCTGAAAAAGTCGCTGATTCCCTCCTCGGTTCTGGGCGGGCTGCTGCTGCTTATAGTTGCCGTCATTTATGAGGCCGTCACAGGAAACAATCTGTTTTCAACAAGCTTTTTCGGCGGAAACGGGCAGGGCGTTCTTGAAATTCTGACTTATCACGGTCTCGCCCTTGGCTTTATAGCCGCAACCCTGAAGCCCTCCGAGGCAAAGTTCGGCAAGGAACGCAGCCGCGAAATTTTTGACACCGGCGTTACCACCGTTTCAGCCTATCTCATGCAGGGCGTGCTGGGTCTTTCCATAACTCTTGTTGCAGCCCTGCTTTCAGACAAGATTTTCCCCGCTGCCGGCGTTATACTCCCCTTCGGCTACGGTCAGGGCACCGGTCAGGCCCTGAACTACGGCACAATCTATGAGCAGTCCAACGGCTTCACAGGCGGAAGAAGCTTCGGCCTCACCATTGCTGCCCTGGGCTTTCTCAGCGCCAGCATAGGCGGCGTTATACATCTCCACATTCTCAAGAAAAAAGGCCTTGATTACCGCTTTGACCACGAGGAGCAGACAGACGCTCTCTCACTGTCTGACATTCAGGGCGCAGACGAAATCCCCATGAACGGCAGCATAGACAAGCTTACCATGCAGCTCGTGCTGATTGGGCTTTCATATCTCATGGCCTACGGAATGATGGCAGGGCTGGGAAATCTGGTTGGCTCCCTCAAGTCAGTGCTCTTCGGCTTTAACTTCCTTCTCGGCGTTGTGGCTGCGGTTATTATTAAGGCGGTCAACAAGCTGCTTATGAAAAAGAATATCGTTCGCCGGCAGCACATCAATTCCTTCCTCATGACAAGGCTCAGCGGCTTTTTCTTTGACATTATGATTGTTGCAGGCGTGGCCGCAATACGCATAAGCATGCTGAAGGATTACTGGCTTGTTATTGTGATTCTGGGCCTTGTGGGAGCCTTCTCAACCTACTATTATTCTCACTTTGTTGCAAAAAAGCTCTTCCCCGGCTATGTTGAAGAGCAGTTTATGGTTACCTACGGAATGCTCACCGGCACAGCAAGCACGGGAATTATTCTCCTCCGGGAGCTTGACCCTGATTTCAAAACTCCCGCTTCGGAAAATCTGGTTTATCAGAATTTCCCGGCGATGGTCTTCGGCTTCCCGCTGATGCTCCTTGCAGCCATAGCTCCCACAAAGCCGGTGCTTGTGCTCATAATAATGGCAGTATTCTTCATTGTGATGAATGTCATTCTTTTCCGCAAAGCCATTTTCAAAAAGAAAGCTTCAGACTCAAAATAATCAAAACCGCCCGAAAGGGCGGTTTGATTTTAGTTGTGATATAGTCTTTCAGACTGATATTTCGGTTCAAAGGTCACATTTATTCCCAGCCTTCTGAAAAGCTCCTCGTCCTGATGGGAAAGAATCACCGAGGAATGGGCTTCGCTCCCCCGAAGGAGATTGAGCTGGTCTATGGCCTCGGCCGCAACGGGATTGGTTACGGCGCAGGCTGAGAGAACAATGAGGAGCTCATCCGTGTGCAGGAGGGGATTTCTGCTTCCCAGATGGGCAAGCTTGAGATGCTGAATGGGCTCAATTATGTTGGGCGGGATGAGCAGGGTTTTCTTTCTTATCCCCGCAAGGGACTTCATTGCGTTCAGCAGACAGGCGGAGGCTGCTCCCAGAAGAGAGGTTGTTTTCCCGGTTATGATTTTCCCGTCGGGAAGCTCCATGGCAACCGCCGGACCACCCGTTTCCTCTGCCCGCTTCAGGCAGCTTTTAACAACGGGTCTGTCTTCCCCGGTGATGCCCAGAGAGTTCATTATGATTTCGATTCTGTGAAGCTCGCTGGCGTCCGTCAGCCCCTGGTGCACTCCGCAGGCTGCGGCATAATATCTTCTGAGAATTTCCTGCTTTGCAGCCGCTGCGCAGGCCTCATCATCTGTTATGCAGGAGCCTATCATGTTAACTCCCATGTCTGTGGGAGATTTGTATGGGCTACGGCCGTATATCTGCTTGAACATTGCGTCTAAAACAGGGAAAATCTCAACATCCCTGTTGTAGTTCACGGCAGTCACTCCGTAGGCCTCGAGATGAAACGGGTCAAGCATGTTAACATCGTCAAGGTCTGCAGTTGCCGCTTCATAGGCCAGATTAACAGGGTGCTTAAGGGGCAGATCCCAAACCGGGAAGGTCTCAAACTTGGCATAGCCGGCTCTGACGCCTCTAATATGCTCGTGATACAGCTGGGAAAGGCAGGTGGCCATCTTCCCGCTGCCGGGACCGGGCGCCGTCACAACAACAAGGGGCCTGGTGGTTTCGATGTAGTCATTTCGGCCGAAGCCCTCTTCAGAGATTACAAGGGCCGTGTTTGAGGGATAGTCAGGGATTATGTAGTGCCTGTAACATCTTATGCCAAGGGATTCCAGGCGGCGCTGAAATTTGTCTGCCGCGGCCTGGGCTCTGTAGTGAGTTATTACAACGCTGCCAACATAAAGCCCGATTTCCCTGAAGGAGTCTATTAAGCGGAGAGTATCCTCGTCGTAGGTTATGCCCAGGTCTCCCCTTCTTTTGGAGCGTTCAATATCGTCTGCCGAAATGGCAATGACGATCTCCGCCTCCTCCTTCATTTCAAGGAGCATTTTAACCTTACTGTCAGGCTCGAAGCCGGGGATTACTCTTGAGGCATGAAAATCGTCAAACAGCTTGCCTCCGAATTCAAGATAGAGCTTGCCTCCGAACTGACTTATCCTGTCTCTTATATTCTGAGACTGGAGCTTATTATATTTTTCCGAACTGAATCCAACCTTAATCATAACGGACATATTTTATCACAAGCTCAGCTAAACAACAATGATGATTTTCACTAAAAATGAGCCAAATTTTCTGTAACATTTTTCAGCCCTCTTCGTATTAATTCCATGAAATCATTTTTTGGAGATTAACACCATGAAAAGAAAATTTTTAATTGCCCTTGCCCTTGTTATGACCGTGACCGCCGGCTCCTGCTCAAAGCAGGAACAGAGCTCCGAGCCTCAGTCGGAGCCTGCCCCCGTTGAAACTCCCGCTCCTGCGGCTGAAGAAGCTGCCGAAACCGGGGCAGTCACCGTTCAGGAGGTTGAAATTCCGGTCCAGGAACAGAGCCCTGCTGCAGAGGAGCCTGAGACCGCTGCCCTTTCCGAAAGCACCGGCTGCACAGTTGAAGGCGGGGGATATACAATTGAGGTTGTTTCGGCGGCCGTTGTTCAGGACAGGTCCGGAAATTCCATGATGTCCGTTAAGTTCATATATAAAAACAGCAACTCCGAGCCCACCAACTTCTATGAGATTGCAGACCCGATAGTCACCCAGGCGGGCAAAGAGCTTTCCTCAGACGGGATGATACTTGACATTGACGATGTCACCTTCTATAACTTCACTGTTCCCGTTTCCAACGGCCAGCAGATCACCGTTAACTACTGCTATCCCTATGTGAGCGACGAGCCCCTTGAGATTAACATGCGCATCCTTCGGGACTTTAACACAAAGGTTCTTCTTGCCAGCGGCAGCTGCACTCTCTATCCTGCTTAAATGACTGACATATGAAAAGGCGGCTCCTCTTAAGGGGCCGCCTGAGCTTTTTATTCCTTTATGCTGACAGCTATGTTCAGCTCATCCAGCTGCTTCTGTTCAACAGGAGAGGGAGCATTCATCATCACATCTCTTGCATTTTTGTTCATGGGGAAGGCAATAACCTCTCTGATTGATTCCTCGCCTGAGAGGAGCATTACCATTCTGTCTATCCCCGGGGCAATTCCTGCATGAGGGGGCGCTCCGTAGCAGAAGGCATTGTACATTGCGGGGAATTTTTTGCGGACATCCTCTTCGCCCAGACCCACCAGCTCAAAGGCCTTAATCATGATCTCGGGACTGTGATTTCTGACGGCTCCGGAGGAGAGCTCCACTCCGTTGCAAACAAGGTCATACTGGTCTGCAGTGATAGTGAGAGGATCTGTCTCTCCCCTTTCCGCGCTGAGCAGAACCTCAAGGCCTCCTGCAGGCATGGAGAAGGGATTGTGGCAGAATTCCAGCGTTCCGCTCTCTTCCCCTATTTCATACATGGGGAAGTCCACAATCCAGCAGAACTCATAGCGTTCCCTGTCCATATGGCCGGGGCAGGCAGCGCCCAGCATCTTCCGCATTACGCCGGCCGTTTTAACCGCATCGCCCTTCTTCCCGGCGCACACGCCGACAATGGTATTGGGCTTGAGATTGAGAGCCGCGGTGAGCTCTTCTTTTTTGCCGGAAAGGAATTTGGCAACTCCTCCTGCAAATTCGCCCTTTTCATCCACCTTGAACCAATAGGGCTTGAAGCCTGCCTGAACCTCAACCTCAGCGCAGAGCTTGTCTGTTTCTTTTCTTGTGAGGCTGCAGTCTGAAACGGCTATGGCCTTAATCGTGTTTCCGGGGGCAAAGGGAGCAAATTCCGAGGTTTCCGCAAGAGCGGTTATATCGTCAACCACCAGGTCTATTCTAAGATCCGGCTTATCCGAACCGTAGCGCTCCATAGACTCAAGATAGGGAATGCGCCTGAAGGGGGCGGAGCTTGCAATGTTATAGGTTCCGAATTTTGCGAAAATCGGGGGCAGCACATCTTCAAGAACAGCAAAAACATCCTCCTGGGAGGCAAAGGCCATTTCCATGTCAAGCTGGTAGAACTCGCCGGGGGATCTGTCTCCTCTTGCGTCCTCATCCCGGAAGCAGGGGGCAATCTGAAAATATCTGTCAAAACCGGAGGTCATGAGCAGCTGCTTGAACTGCTGGGGTGCCTGGGGCAGGGCGTAGAACTCGCCGGGGTGCTTGCGGGCGGGAACCAGATAGTCCCTTGCGCCCTCAGGAGAGGAGGCTGTGAGTATGGGAGTGGTTATCTCAAGGAAGCCGTGCTCCGTCATGGCCGCCCGGATTGCGGAAACCACATTGCAGCGGAGAATTATATTTTTCTTGACTGCCGGATTTCTCAGGTCGAGATAGCGGTATTTAAGGCGCTGAGCCTCGTCTGCTTCACGGCTGCGATTGATTTCGAAGGGGAGCTCATTGTATATGCATCTTCCCAGAACCTCAATCTTCTCGGGGACAATTTCAATCTCTCCGGTTTCCTGCTTTGGGTTGGGGTTTTCTCTGAGCCTGCAGCTTCCCTCAACGGAGATTGTGCTCTCCTTGTTTATTGACTTGATTTGGGCTATGAGCTCCTGGTTTTCAACCACCACCTGGGTTGTGCCGTAGAAATCCCGGACAACCACAAAGGCAAAGTTTCCTCCCACCATGCGGACATTTTCCATCCAGCCCACGATTTTAACCCTTTCTCCGGCATTGCATGCCCGGAGCTCGCTGCAATTATGCGTTCTGTTCTGCATCATTTTCCTTTTCCTCTATTACTGCGTTTGATTTTTTATCTTTAATCTGCGCGCCTATAAGCCGCGCGGCCTCAGATACGCTTAAGCTCTTCTGCTCTCCGCTCTCCATGTTTTTCACGGAAACAAGCTTTCCGGCAATCTCATCCTCTCCGATTATAACAGCAAAGGGAACTGCAATTTTGTCTGCATAGCTGAGCTTTGCCTTGAATTTCTTCGTTTCGGTGTAGAGCTGGGTTCTGAGCCCCTCCGCTCTCAGAGCTGCGGCAGCTGATATTGCATAACCCAGGTTGTCGCACATGGGGATAACCAGCACATCGCAGGGAGAGGTCACAAGCCTGTCGGAAATCATTTTCTGCTCGTTGAGAACATAGAAAAGCCTTGTGAGCCCAATTGATATTCCCACTCCGGGGAGCTTTTTATCCGTGTAGAAGCCGGCAAGGTCATCATAGCGGCCTCCGGAGCACACGGAGCCTATTTCAGGGTGCTCCGTCATGAGGGTTTCATAGACGGTGCCCGTGTAATAGTCGAGCCCACGGGCAATTGTGAGATCAACGGCAAAATTCTTTTCGGGAACTCCGAATTCTCTGAGATAGGCGGTGACGGTTTTCAGCTCGTCAAGGCCCTCGTCAAAGGTGGGGTCCATTCCCCTGTATCTCTCAAGGGCGGATATAACCTCTTCATTGCTGCCCTTAATTGCCATGAAATCAAGAACCGTCTCAGCCTTGCAGGGGAGCATCTTCAGCTCGTCTATCAGCAGCAGGCGGACTTTCTCCTCGCCGATTTTATCAAGCTTATCCACCGTGCGCATTATTTCGCTGCTCTTTTCGGCCATGCCGTTCATGGAATAGAAGCCGTTGAGTATCTTGCGGTTGTTAACTCTTATAACGAAATTCCTGAGACCCAGCTTTGTGAAGGTTTCGAATATTATGGCGGGGATCTCCGCCTCGTTCATTATGCTGAGCTTTTCGTCTCCTATTATGTCAATGTCTGCCTGGTAAAATTCCCTGAATCTTCCCCTCTGAGACCGCTCTCCCCGGTATACCTTTCCGATCTGGTAGCGCCTGAAGGGGAAGGCCAGCTGACCGTAGTTAGCGGCCACATATTTTGCCAGAGGAACAGTGAGGTCAAATCTCAAGGACAGGTCGCTGTCTCCCTTGGTGAAGCGGTAGATCTGCTTCTCGGTTTCCCCTCCTCCTTTGGCAAGCAGCACCTCCGAGGACTCTATCACAGGGGTGTCAAGCGGGGTGAAGCCATAGGATGCATAAGTGCTCTCAAGCACGGAAAGCATCAGGTTGAATTTCTGCTGTTCCGCCGGCAGCAGCTCCATAAAGCCGGAGAGAGTTCTGGGCTGAACCTTTGCCATTTTCAAGCCTCCCCTCACATTCTTGAAGGGTTAACAATGTTGCGCCAGTCAAGGTCTCCCCTTCTGAGGCCCTGAACAAGAACCTCCGCTGTTGCGGCGTTGGTGGCAAAAGGAATCTGGTATTGGTCGCAGAGGCGCTCAATCCTGTTTATGTCATCAAATCCCTTGGGATTTGCCGGGTCGCAGAAGAAAAGGACAAGGTCAATCTCATTGAAGGAGATGCGGGAGCCAATCTGCTGGGCGCCTCCCTGATCTGCGTGCATATAGAGGGTCACAGGAAGTCCGGTTGCCTCGGCAACCAGTTTCCCCGTTACATGGGTTGCGCATATGCTGTGCTCAGCCAAAATTCCGCAATATGCAATGCAGAACTGAACCATGAGCTCCTTCTTTCTGTCGTGTGCCATTAATGCTATGTTCATAATTCCCTCCGGATTTAAATTATCTGAGTAATTCCATTTCAGCCTCTGATGAGTCTGAATAGGAGCAGATGTTGATGTAGACATCCATAATCTGCCTTGCCATAAACTGAACGTTTGCGCCTGCGCCGCCTCTCTCAACCACAATTGCAATTGCAATCTGAGGATCCTCATAGGGACCGTAGCAGATGAAAATTGCGTCGTTTGCAACATGCTCGCCCTTCTGGGCGGTTCCGGTTTTTCCGGCGCAGGTCCAGGAGCAGCCAATCCACTCAAGGTAGTTAACCTCGTTCCAGGGACTGTTCAAAACCAGATACATCCCCTCGTGAACCGCATCCCAGTTCCACTCGTCCGTTTCAACGGTTGACATAATCTCCGTGGGGCGGTCGTAAATCTTTTCCGAATAATCATAGGTTCTGACTGCCTTCAGGATGGAAGCGGAGTATCTTGTTCCTCCGTTTGCAATGGTTGCGCAGTATTCCGCCAGCTGAAGAGGGGTGAATATGCTGTCTGACTGGCCGATGGCCGCCTGCAGCGTGTCACCTATTCGCCACTCGGTTCCCTGATAGTCCACGTGGTTTCTGCGGTTTGACATGTTTCCCGTTGTTTCCACAAGCTCAATGCCCGTTGAGGCTCCGAGGCCGAATTTCAGGGCATATTCCTCAAGAAGGTCAACTCCCAGCTCATTTCCGCAGGTGTAGAAGAAGAAATTGCAGGAGTCTCTCAGAGCGGTTGAAACATTTTCAAGGGGATGAGTGTAGCCCTGCTGCCAGATCCAGCACTCAGGGGCATAGCCCTCGGCGGCATACTTCGTGAAAACGCCCTCGCATTTAACCTGGTCCTCGGTGTTTATAATTCCCTCTGTGAGGCTGGCAATTGCGGTGCAGGGCTTGAAGGCAGAGCCGGGAGCATAGGCTCCCAACAGGGCCCTGTTGAAGAGAGGATTGTTTTCTTCCTCCATAAGCTTTGAGAAGTTTTCAATTATTGTGCTGACATCGTAGGTGGGGTAGCTGGCTATTGCGAGAGGCTCCCCTGTGTTAACATCAACAACGCAGATTGCGGCGCCGGTGATTTCGTCCTGCATTTCATAGTCATAGTCCCCTCGGGCTATTGACTCGGCGATTTCAACCTCTCTTGTTTTTTTCAGGTCTTCAACTCCGTTGGCGAGTATTCGCTCTGTCTGCTCCTGAAGAACGGAATCTATTGTGAGATATATGTGGTTCCCGGGCTCAGGCTCTTCGGTATACACCGTGCTCAGCACGGTTCCCGAGGAGTTTTTGGTTTCAAGAACCTCCCCGTCTGAGCCGTGGAGCAGCTCTTCAAAGGCATATTCAATTCCGTCCTTGCCCACATAGGAGTCTGTTGCATATTTTTTCAGGGAATATTTTTCATATTCCTCCTGGTTCATAAGGCCCACATATCCGAGAAGATGGGCGGCATATTCCGTGTTGTAGTCTCTCACATAGGCCCTTGAAACCTCAATGCCGGTGAGCTTGTTTTCAAGGATGGTGGAGATGAGCTCCATGCTGGCGTCTTCAACGAAAACATAATCCGCCGTGTTGATTGCATAGCGCACATTGATTGAATATCTCACGCCGGCAATTATTCTCATTTCCTCTGCGGAATAGCTGTTGTCAATCTCATATCTGGTTCGCATGTAGCTCATGAGCTCAACCGCAGTGGGATTGTCAGGCAGGGCATCTCCCTTGTCAACGAGATAGGCCTCCAGCATGGTGCGCTCTATTTCGGTCATGTCCGAGTCATATTCGAAGGGGGGCTCTGTTGTTATGGGAAGATCGTCGGTATATTCGTCTCCGTAGCCGGAGACCATCTCAACAAGCTCCAAAATAACCCTGTTGGGATCGTCCTGGGCAAAGAGCTTGGTGGTGTCGATTTTTATGTTGTAGCATTCCTTGTTGGAAACAAGGGTGCGACCGTATCTGTCAAGAATATTTCCACGGGCAGCGGTCACGGTTCTTGTTTCCTGGGTAACCAGGTCGCTCTGATGGTAATATTTCTCTCCCTCAATTATCTGAAGATCATAGAGAAAATAAATGTAGACCAACATGAGCAGGGCAAATATGAGGCCAAGGGCAAGAACCCTGTTTTTGTTCACCAGCTTATACATTCTAATCCCTCCCTATCCATTTTGCAGGCGGGACATATGCAAGGGCTGCAAAGGGAAAAGACCAGGCAATCTGCAGAAGAGCCGTTCTGAACATTTCCGTGCTGAAAGCATCGGTCACCGCTGTGGCCAGAAGCTGCATAAAGGCGCAGACTATCTCCGCAAGGAGGGCAAGGCCCATGAAGGCCAGGAACCTTCTGTTAATGTAGAACTGGGAGAGAAGCGCCGAGCCGAAGGCTATTGCCGGAAACATAATTGTGAAAAGCACGGTGTTTTCAACAAAAGCCATGTCTGCAAAATAGCCCATAATCAGCCCGAAGGCCACTCCCGCTCCGGGAGCTTCAAACATTCCCACCCCCGCAGCAACAGCCGGAAGCCACATGGGGCAAACCCCGAGGGGCCGCAGCTGGGTGAAAAGCATGTTCTGCATAACCAGCGCCAGAAACATATACAGCGCATATCTGAGAATTTTCTTGATATAAAGTTGACTTAAAAGCTCTTTCAATAATTACTCCACAACGTTAAAATCTTTTATAACAAAAACCTGAACAAGCTGGTCAAAATCGCAGCCCGGTTCCACAACTCCATATTCCAGCTGCCCGCCGGATTCGGTTTTCACGGCTGTGAGGGTCCCTATTACAAGGCCGGCAGGGAAAGCGCCTCCGGAGCCTGAGGTGAGCACCTCGTCCCCGATGAAGATCTGGGCGCCGTCTGCCATGTAGGTGAGCTTGGCCTGCTTGTTTTTCATGAAGGAATATTCGCCAACCACCATTCCCGATGACTGGGATTCGCCCACGAAGGCGCCCACAGACATGTCAACATCCAGGATGGTTGAAACCGTTGCCCAGGTTGTGCCCAGCTCCGTAATCTGGCCCACGAGAACTCCGTATTCCGTTATAACAGGGTCTCCCAGTTCAATTCCCGAGGAGGAGCCCTTGGAAACCGTGAAGGAGGAGGACCAGTTTGAAGAGGACCAGAGGACTATCTTGGTTGATTCCATAACATAGTCCGTGTGGGACTCGGCCAGATTGAGAAGATTTCTCAGCCTGACATTTTCCTCCGTTGCCTCAATTCCCTTTCTTGCAGACTCCTGAGCGTCCGCCAGCTGGGAGCGGAGAGACTCGTTTTCCGCCTGGAGCTGGTCATACTCAAAGAGGTAGCCATAGATAGTGTCGAACCAGTTGACGGCAGAGGAGAGAACCTTTTTAACCGGCGCTTCGACAATGCCCGTGACATTTTGGGCAAAGCCTATTCTCCCGCCTCTTGCTGCCGAGGCGAGAAGTATTATGAATGCAACTGCGCCAACTATTATTGCAAGCTTTATTCCGTTTTTCTTCAGGTAATCTATCAAATCAGATTTACTCCCTGTTCCTTAAGCATAAGATAGAGCCGGTGAATCGGAAGGCCCATAATGTTGAAATAATCACCGTCTATGTGTTCAATAAACATGCCTCCCAGGCCCTGTATTCCATAGGCTCCTGCCTTGTCCATGGGCTCCCTCGTGGCTATATATGCTCTTATTTCCTCTTCACTGAGCTGCGCAAAACGCACCTCGCTTTTTTCAAAGCTCACCGCTGAATTAACGCATATCCCTGTATAAACGCTGTGGGTCCTCCCGGAAAGAGCGGAAAGCATTTCAAAGGCTTCCTTTTCGCCTGAGGGCTTGCCCAGAATTTTCCCGTCTATGCAGACTATTGTGTCTGCCGAAATTATGACGGCATCCTTTTCTCCCTCCCGGAGCAGCTCCCTCACTTCGTTGCACTTTGAGCGGGCAAGCTGCATAACCGTTTCTTCAGGGGAAAGACCGGAGGGCATAATTTCTTCTTTTTGGGACGGAATTATTTCAAAATCCATGCCGAGCATGCTCAGAAGCTCTTTTCTTCTCGGAGAGGCGGAGGCAAGAATGATTTTCATCAGTCAACACCTCTGTAGTAGAGCCCTCTTGTTAAAACATTTGGTCTGTAGTCTGAAAGGCCCATATATCCTCTTGCAACCTCTGCGCACTCTCTCCCGCTCTCGGTTGAAAACAGGAGCCTTATTCCCCAGAGCCCTGCGGCATAAAGGTCTTCCTTCTTGTCTGCAAGGTAGAGCTTGTGGGCATTATAAATAACATTCCTGCAGCCGTATTCCTTGACCACGGGGAAAACCGAACCCGTTCTGTCTGACAATTGCCCGGGAGTGCTGCAGGAGCATCTGCCGGAGCTCTCCTTAATTATGCACTGGTCGCTCACCATGAGAGGCAGCCTGCCATAGGCAATGATTTCAAGATCAAGGGGCTTGCGCAGATCCTTAATCTGGGAGAGCCTCAGTTCGAAGCTGGCAGTGGCCGAGAGGAGACCTGCCTCCTTAAGGACCTGGGCCGATTGAGAGTTGAAGAGGTTAAGGCCGAAATCTCCCCTCACCTTCATTCCGCAGCTCTTCGCCAGGAAAATGTGGCCCAGATTCGAGCAGAGTGCCTCCCCTATTCCCTTTTCTGCAAGCCCCTTCAGCAGGGTCTGCATGGGCTGAATCTGATTGTCAGTCAGAACACGGGGCAGAACCGCAACGGGCACCGTGCCCCTTTCAGTGAAGGGCTTAAGCAGCTCAATCTTTTCGCTCATAAGCTCTGCGGGAACATATATGTAGTCCGGCTTCAGCTCTGCCAGCTCCTCTGTGAGCTGGTCCTCCGTTCTCAGCTGGAAAATTATCTTGGGGTCCCCTATTGGGGTTCTGTTTTCCGGCTGAGGCGGCATTTTCCCAAAGGCTTGCCTGGCCGGAGCGGAGCGCTGCTCGCTGATCTGAGAAATGAGATTGCGGCGAAGCTCATTTATTTCTGCCGCAGGGACAAAAAGCCCCTCTTCAACCTTTGCTCTGTTTTCGGCGCAGTAATAGGGCGTCCCCCCTGTTTTATACATCTGGTCGCAGACATACTCCTCGGTAAGCTCCTTGCTTTTTGCCTGCTGGGGCACGGAGGCTTCCGCGGTGGCCTTGGAGCCGGAATCATCAAAGGCGATGGCTCTCAGAGGCTTTCCCGCTTCTGCAACGGTGTAGAAATGGATGGGAACTCTTCTGAGCTCTCCGTCGGCATATTTTTTTCTCGCCTCGTCAAAAAGCTTGAGCGTGTCTCCGGCGGGCTCACTTCTGACGCCGAACATATTCTCCCGCTCTCCGGTGAAATAGCCCTGGGTGAAGCCGCTTCTGGAAAAGGCCCTTTGGAGCGCATCCAGTTCCTCTTTTGTGGGTATGTGCCCCTCTTTTATGACCTTTGAGTAGATTCCCGTGACTATTGCCGTGTACTCAGGCCGCTTCATGCGCCCTTCGATTTTGGCGCAGGCCACCCCCGCGTCTGAAAGCCTTTGGAGCTGATCCACAAGGCAATTGTCCTTCAGGCTGAGAGGATAATCGTCCATCCTGCCGCCGAGAGAATATTGCATCCTGCAGGGCTGGGCGCACATTCCCCTGTTTCCGCTTCTTCTTCCGATGAGAGCGCTCATGTAGCACTGGCCGGAATGGCAGAAGCAGAGAGCCCCGTGGACGAAAACCTCAGTTTCTATGGCGCAGTGCTTTGTTATGAAGCTTATCTGCTCAAGGCTCAGCTCTCTGGCAAGAACAATTCTTTTAATTCCCATTTCCGCTGCAGCCTCAGCTCCTGCCAGATTGTGAACGCTCATCTGGGTGCTGCCGTGAAGGGGCATGTCGGGCAGGGCGCTTCTCAAGACCCTTATGAGGCCTGCATCCTGGATTATAATCCCGTCTGCCCCGGCTTTGGCTGCCGTTTTGGCAAGGCGAACTGCGTCTTCAAGCTCCCTGTCGTTAATCAAGGTGTTGAGAGTGAGATATACCTTGCAGCCTCTTATGCGGCAATATCTGACAGCCTTTTCAAATTCCTCGCCTGTGAAATTTTTTGCTCCGCGCCGGGCATTAAAGCTGCCCATTCCAAGATATACGGCATCTGCTCCGTTCTGAACTGCGGCTATAACCGCCTCCGGTGAGCCTGCCGGTGAAAGAAGTTCAAGCATTAATCAATACTCCGCTTTTAATTGTGTTTCACAATAATTCAAAGTATTATACCACAGCAAGAGTATTGCGACAAGTTAATTTTAATGGTATAATGTTTTTCCCGCCGGCAAGTTTACGATTTCTTAACACAGAGGTAATGATGACTGCAGAAGAAAAAAAGCTTATTGAAGCCCATAACGGAGACATGGCCCTGTATTACATCTGGCGAAAAGCAGGCGTCTCCGGCGGCGATGAGCAGGCCGCCAGAGACCTTTGCATGACAAGAGAAAGAATAAGCGCAGCAAAGGAGCTTCTCTCCACCTACGGCATAATTTTCGAAGCCCCTTCCCCCGCTCCCGTCCCCCCTCCGGAGGAGGTTGTCAGGGAATACACCGCGGAGGATGTTTCGGAAATAATGCAGAGCGACAGGAATTTTTCTTCCGTTGTTCAGCAGGCGGAGCTTGTTTTCGGCCGAACCCTGAGCACAACTGACCTGCGGCAGCTCTGCGGAATATATAATCACATGGGAATTCCTGCAGATGTGATGTTCGTGCTTCTGTGCTACTGCGGAAAAATGTCAGACCGGCGCTTGACCATGAACTATGTTTCAAAGGTTGCTTCTTCCTGGCTGGAGCTGGGCATTTCAAGCGCGGAGCAGGCGGAGCAATACATGGAAAATGCGGTTGCCCGGAAAAAGCGCATGGGAGAAATCCTCTCCATTCTGGGCTACAGGGAAAAGGTCACCCCCGGCATTGCCGGGCACATTTCCTCCTGGATTGAAGCCGGCCGCTCCGATTCCGAGATCGAACAGGCCTACGACATAACCCTTGAGCGCACGGGAAAGCTCTCCTGGGCATATCTGAGCAAGGTTCTTGAAGGGTTTTCTTCCGAAAAGAGGGAAAGGGACGAGGAAATTCCGGAGCTTCCCTCATTTGTCAAAAAGAAAAAGGAATAAACTATGAACTACAACAAAAAGATGCTCGGCCGTTCCTTTGCCCGGCTTGAAGATCTGCGCTCTGCAAACGCTTCCGAGGAGGAAAGGCGAAGGAAGCTGGCCTATCTCAAAGCTCCGGAGCTTGAGCTTTTGGAGAGGGAAATCACCCGCTCCATGCTCGAAACCGCAAAGGGCTTTTTCAACGGCAGCTTCAACGAAGCCGAGGCCGAAAAGAAAAAAGAGCTTGTCACGGAGCTTCGCATGAAAAAGGCCGAGCTGCTCACGGAAAACGGCTTTCGCAGCGATTATCTCGACAAAATAGTTTCCTGCCCCCTCTGTAACGACAGCGGAAGAGTGAAGGGAAGAATCTGCTCCTGCGTTGAAAGAATCTACAACGGTCTTTTAACCGACGAGCTCTCAGCCCTTTTAAAAACCGGGGATGAACGGTTTGAAAATTTCCGCCCGGCCCTCTATCCCGAGAAATTCCGCCGGCATATGGAAGCCGTGAGAGACAATTGCCGGAGCTTCTGCGAAAGCTTTCCCGAGGTTAACAGCCTTCTGTTCTATGGGGAGCCCGGCCTTGGGAAAACCTTCCTTTCGGCCTGCATTGCCCGGGAAATTGCGGAAAAGGGCTTCTCCGTTGTTTACGACACCGCAGTTTCCTGCCTCGGAGCCTTTGACAAACAGCAGTTCTCAAAAATCCCCGGGGAGGCTGAGGACTGCTCCGAAAGAGTTAAGAGCATGCTGGAGTGCGACCTGATGATTCTTGACGATCTGGGAACCGAGGTTCCCGCCCCCTCCAATCTCAGCGCGCTCTACACCTTGATCTCCTCCAGGCTCAACAGCGGAAAAGCAACAATAATCAACACCAACCTCAGTCCCGAGGACTTTTCCAGGCGCTATTCCCCAGCAATTTCCTCCCGTATAGACGGGTATTATTCCCCTGTTAAATTCCTTGGGGATGACATAAGAAAAATTCTGAAATAAAAAGGAGCTGTTTATGGCACAGTCAAAACATCGTTCGGGAGACCGGAAGGAAGGCCGTCTTCTCCGTTCCCTCCCGGCAATCATCAAATTCATGCCCTTTGTGATGCCCCAGCGCTGCGACGCCTGCAACCAATATGAAGAGAGCTTCGAGGTGAGCTCGGTAGACAAAATGCTCCGCTCCGAAAGAGTTGCGGGCTACAAAGGCATAGGCTTTCTCCATTTCATTATAGCTGCCTATGTGCGCTGCATTTCCATGCTTCCGGGGGTAAACCGCTTCTGCGTGGGCCGCAGGATTTATGCAAGAAACAACATTGAGATTGTCATGGTTGTGAAGCGCTCTCTTTCAACCGATGCAACTGAAACCTCCATCAAGGTTGTTTTCGAACCAACAGACACAATTTTTGACGTTTATCGGAAGATGAACGCCAAAATCGATGAGATCAAGTCCAGCGACGAAACCAACAACACCGAGGATTTTGCCTCTGCTGTTGCAAAGCTCCCCCGCTTTCTCATCCGCTTTGCCGTTCTGCTCTTAAGAATCATGGATTATTTCGGCATAATTCCCCAGAAGCTTCTTGACCTCAGCCCCTTCCACGGCTCAATGATAATAACCGACATGGGAAGCCTGAGAATTGGCCCCATATATCACCACATCTATAATTTCGGCACTCTCCCTGTTTTCATTTCCTTCGGCGCCAAGCGGCATGTTCACGAGCTTGACAGACACGGTGAGGTGACAGACAGGAAATATGTTGACACGAAATTTGTTCTTGACGAGCGCATATGTGACGGACATTATTATTCCCAGTTTCTCCAGGCAATGCGCTATATATTTGAGCATCCCCAGATTGTGGAAAATCCCCCAACTCGCATAAGAGAAGACATTGACTGATTTGAAGGTTTATTATGGCAGATAACAGAAGATATAGGAAAAACAGATATAACAGCAACAGGAAAAAGGAAGGCAGCCTGCCCAGAGAGCCCCATCCCCAGTTTGAAAACTGCGTTAAGCTGGAAATGGCTGTTGAGGAAAAGCTCAGCGAGGAGACCCTCGTCAGAGCCGTGGGCATATGCTGGAACAAATATGCCTGGTTTGAAGAAAGGGAATCCTCCTTTGAAGAGGGCAGCCCGGAATATATTGACTGCTGCGAAAGCACCGACTCCTGGTTCAGTGAATATAATAAAATGACGGAAAAGCTCAAAACCTTTCTCGGTCTCACCTCTGAGAATGTTTTTGCTCTGCCGGAGCTCACCGCTCTGATGAACAAATACGGTTTTGAAGATGTTGAAGGTGTCTGGAGAAAATGCTCGAATTCCGCCCGCTGACCCTTGAAGACAAAGCCCGGATTGACAGAATTGTTTTTTCCGCCGGCAGCCTCAGCTCAGGCTATAACTTCGGCAACATGTATAGCTGGAACCATCTGTTCAGGCATCTCATAGCCTTCAGCGGGGACCGGATGACAACAATGCTTCTCCTGGACGGGCAGACCTGTTTTTCCTTCCCCATAGGAAGCGGAGACCTTAGGGCCGCGATTCTGGAGCTGACAGACTTTGCCCGGGAAAAGGGCTTCCCGCTCTGTCTCTGCGGTGTTGAAGAGGAAAACTGCCTCCTTCTTGAAAAGCTGTTTCCCGGCCGCTTCAAATTCGAAGAGGACCGCCCCCGCGCCGATTACATCTATAAAGCCGAAAGCCTTGCCTCATACTCCGGCAAGGCTCTTCACTCGAAGAAAAATCACTGCAACCATTTTGAAAGGGAGCACCCTCACTGGAACTTTGTTCCGATAAGCGCTGAGCTTGTTCCCCTGTGCCTGGACATGCTGGAGCGCTGGCAGGCAGAAAACCTTGACCGGCTTGATGAAAGCATAGCCTTTGAGCGGGAGGCAATTTACAGGGCCTTCTCCTCCTATGATAAGCTGGGCCTTGAAGGGGGAATTCTTCTTGACGGCAGCAGGGCGCTGGGCTTTTCCGCCGGAGAGCTCTGCTGCTCCGACTGCTTTGATGTTCACTTTGAAAAGGCCGACCTCGGAGTTCCCGGAGCCTACAGCGTTATCTGCAGAGAAACGGCAAAGCTTGCTCTGAGGAACCATCCTGAGCTTAAATACATTAACCGCGAAGAAGACATGGGGCTTGAGGGCCTGAGGAAATCCAAGCTGAGCTACAAGCCCGAATTCATGCTTAAAAAATATACTGTGAGGTGTTCAGATGGCTGAAATCAGGGAATATGTTAAAGAAGACCTTCCTGCCCTCACTGCTCTCTGGCAGGAGGCCTTCGGCGACAGTGAAGAGCTGATATCCGGCTTTTTCGAAAAGCTGCCGGATATGGGCTCCTTTGTTGTTGCCTCTGAGAACGGGGAGATAATTGCAATGGCAGGAGCTCTCTGCGGGCAGGAGCTGCAGGAAAAAGCTTCCTCTGGGGCAAAGGAGGTGGGCTACATTTATGCAGTCGCCGTTAAAAAGGAATATAGGGGGCAGGGCCTGGGCAAAAGCATCACCAAGGCCGCCTATGATCTGGCCCTGAAAAGGGAGGCGGAGATCGTGTGCCTTCTCCCTGCAAGCGAGGAGCTCTACTCCTTTTATAAAAAAAATCTGGGCTTTGAGCCCGTTCTCTGGCGTAAAAAGCGCCTCACTCCCGCAGCAGATTCCGAGATGACCATGAAGCTCAGCTGCACTGAATATAACATGATGAGAGAAAGCCTTCTTGCCGGGCAAAGCTATCTTAGGCTTTCCTATTTTTCGGCAGACTGTCTGAAGCTGCTCCTTGAAGCAAGCGGAGGAGGTCTCTTTGCCTCAATGAGCGGGATTTGCGCCTGCAGCTCCGGCAATGGAGTCTGCCGCTTTTATGAGGTTATATCTCAAAATCCCGAGGCAACCGCAGCCTCCGTAGCCCATGCTCTCGGCTGCGAAAGAGCCGAATATTACCTGCCCTGTTCTCCTGATGATGAGGAAGGAGAAAAATTCATTGCCGCCCTCCCCGGCTCCATCCCGGAGAATGCAGTGTGGAATATTGCTTTTGAATAATTGGGCAGCAGCTGCAAGCTACAAGCTGCAAGTGAGGAGGATTTTGAAATGCTTCAGAACACAGGAACTCCTGCCGTGAAGAAGGCAGTTAATGTTATCTATAACATGAGTGCAGATGACCGCATAAGAGAGCAGGCAAGGCTGAGAGAGAAGGCCCTGCACGATGAAGCCTCCGCTCTTAAAGGAGCAAGGAATGAAGGCCGCATTGAAGGCCTTAAGCAGGGAAAAATGAATTTACTTGAACAAATGCTTTCAGCCGGAATTATTACTCCCGAGCAGGCGAGGCATTTCGCAGAGGCTTAAAGAAAAAGTCGATTTAATATTTATGTAACATCTTAAAGCTTATTTACATAACATCTTAATATTATTATAATTATGCAAGCAAGAGGTTTCATCTTTTTCATTTTGTCCTCAACATATATTGGGAAAGGAGCGGTTCGCCGTTCCTTTTTCATTTTTCCATTTTTTCATTTTTTTCTTTAATTTTGCTCAGCATGTGATATAATATTTAAGTTATGAAATTATTTATTGCTTTATTAACAGGAAAGCTGCTGCGGCTCTTTTGCCGGCTGCTTCACCGGGGCGGGACGGCAGCCCCCGGGCGCATTGCCATGAAAATCTGCCCCGAGCTTCTTTCGAGGCTTTCAAAAAATGTCCGTTGCCTGGTTATAACCGGAAGCAACGGAAAGTCCACCTGCGTGAGGATTGCGGCAAAGGGGCTTGAAGAGGAGGGCCTTTCCTATTTTGCCAATTTCTCCGGCGCAAATCTGATTGAAGGAATTGCCACTGAATTCATCATGAATTCCTCCCTTTCCGGAAAGTGCAGAAAGGAATATGCCCTTCTTGAAACCGATGAGCTGGCCTGCAAAGAGGTCTGCCGCCAGCTTCAGCCGGAGCTTATTTTTGTGACCAATCTTTTTGTCGATCAGGTAGACCGATTCGGAGGCGTTAAAGGCAGCTTTGAAGGAATAAAAACCGGAATTCTTAATTCCCCCTCCTCAAAGCTGATTCTCAATGCAGACGACAGCGTTTCAGCCCTTTTAGGTGAGCTCCCCTCCGGCGGAGTCTGCTATTACGGCTTCAGTGAGGCTGCTGCCCTGAGCTGCGGCTATTCCGGCTCCTCAGATGTTAACGAATGCATAATCTGCGGAGGCGAGCTTGAGCACAGCTACATGACCTTCAGCCACCTGGGAGCCTTCCGCTGCAGGAGCTGCGGAAGAGCTCAGCCTGCTGCAGACTTTCTTGTTGAAGAAATTCTGTCCTCCGATTTTGAAAGCAGCAGGCTGCTTCTCTCCTTCAGGGGCGAAAGAAAAGAACTGAAAATCAACCTTCCCGCTCTCTACAATATTTATAACGGAGTGGGCTCCTTTGCTGCCCTTCTCAGTCTCGGCATTTCGGAGCAGAGCGCCGCTTCGGCTCTTTCCGGCTTCAATTGCGGCTTCGGCCGAATGGAGGATTTCCCTTCCCTGGGGGAAAAGGGCGGAAAAATGGTCCTTGTTAAAAACGGCGCCGGCTGCGACCAGGTTATTCAGTTCCTCAAGGGCTGCGGCGAGAGCTTTGTTCTTTCAATATATCTGAACAACAATGTTTCGGACGGCGTTGATATAAGCTGGATAGAGGGCGTGGATTTTGAGGCTCTCCGGGAATGCAGCATTTCCCGGATCTATGTCTCGGGGATGCAGCTTGAAGCCATGTTTGAAAGGCTCATAAAGGCCGGCTTCGACGGGAGCATAATCATTAAAGAGCGGGACTGCTCAAAGCTGATTGCCGCTCTCAAGGGCTCAAAGGACAGGGTGTTTATCCTCCCCACCTACACCGGCATGATGGCTGCCAGAAGCGAAATTATTAAGCAATGCGGCGGAAGCGAGTTTTGGGAAAGATGATAAGATTTTATAACGGAAAAATTCTCAGCTTCTCCCCCGATGCCTGTTTGAGCGACGGGGAGGTGTGGACAGACGGCCCTCTCATTTCCCACGCAGGCCCGGTGACGGGAGATCTGCCCTCTTTTGAAAGGGAAATCAATCTTAACGGCGGAATTGTGATGCCCGGCTTCAAAAATGCCCACAGTCACACCGCCATGACCTTCCTCCGCTCTCTTGCAGACGACAAACCCCTTGACCGCTGGCTTAATGAAATTGTTTTTCCCTGCGAGGGAAAGCTCAGGGAAGAGGGCTTCTACTATCTTGTGAAGCTTGGGATAATGGAATATCTCTCCTGCGGCATAACCTCCTGCTTCGACATGTATTATTTCAGAGATGTTTTTGTTGAAGCCTGCGAAAGCGCCGGCTTCCGGGCGGTTATCTGCAGCGGCATGAACAATTTTGACTCTGACCCTGCAATTGTTGAAAGAGATTTCCTTCGCTTTAACGGCGGCTCAGCTCTCACAGGGTATGTTTTAGGCATGCACGCCGAATACACAACAAGCAGAGAGCGGATTGAATATGTTGCCTCCCTGGCGAAAAAATATAAGGCCCCCTGCTTCACTCATCTCTGCGAAACAAAAAAGGAGGCCCAGGGCTGCATTGAAAGATACGGCATGACTGCCCCTGTCTTTCTTAACGAGCTGGGCTTCTTCGATTACGGCGGAGGGGGCTTTCACTGCGTTTATATGAGCGATGAGGATATTGAGCTTTTCGCCTCAAAGGGGCTTTATGCTGTCACCTGCCCCGCTTCAAATCTCAAGCTTGCCTCCGGCATTGCTCCCCTTGAAAAGCTGAGGAAGGCAGGAATTCCCATTGCCATAGGAACTGACGGCGCCGCTTCAAACAACGCTCTCGACATGTTCAGAGAGATGTATCTGGCAACTGCTCTCCAGAAGGTCAGCTGCCAGGATGCCTCTGCCCTTCCCGCAGCGGAGGTTCTTAAAATGGCCTGCGTGAACGGAGCCCGGGCCATGGGCCTTAACAGCTGCGACGATTTGGCAGCCGGCAAAGCCGCCGATCTCACTGTTCTCAGCCTTGACAGACCCAACATGCGCCCTGTAAACAACCTTATAAGCAACATGGTTTACTCCGGCAATCCTTCAAACATACGCCTCACCATGGTAAACGGGAAAATACTCTATGAAAACGGGGAGTTTTTCATAGGCGACGATGCCGAAAAAATATACTCCGAAACCCAGAAATTTGCAGACAGTCTGAGGGAATGCTGATGCCGCTTATAGATTTACACTGCCACACAACCGGTTCAGACGGAACCTTCACCCCCTCCGAGGCCGTGAGCCTTGCCAAGGAGCTGAAGCTTGCAGCCCTTGCAATAACCGACCATGACACCGTTGAAGCCTATGCCGAAGCGAAATCCGCCGGAGACTCTCTCGGGCTTGAGATTGTTCCGGGCATTGAATTCGGAACAAAATATCTGGGCTCGGTTCACATTCTTGGCTTTTATATTGACACTGGGAATGCCGAGCTTAAGGAAGAGCTCGATTACATTGTTTTCGACAGGGATAACAGAAATATCCAGGTCATAAAAAAAATGCAGGCCGACGGCATAAACTGCAGCTACAGCGAGATGAAGCAGCGCTTCGGCAAGGTGATCGGCAGGCCCCACATAGCCCAGATACTGGTTGAAGCAGGCCTGGCAGTTTCCACGAGAGATGCTTTTGACAGATTTGTTGGAAAAGGCATGAAATATTACCTGCCGAGAGAAACCATGTCTGTTGAAAGGGCCATTTCCCTCATAAAAAATGCGGGCGGAACCGCTGTTTTGGCCCACCCGTTTGAATTTAAAGGAAATGTTGACGAACTTATAAGCCATTGTATATCCCTGGGGATAGACGGAATCGAATGCCGGCACTCAAGCCACAATGCAGAGCAGATGGAATATCTCGAGCAGCTGTGTGACAAAGCAGGTCTTCTCAAGACCGGCGGCAGCGATTTCCACGGCTCCGTCAAGCCGGACATAGCCCTTGGAAGCGGAAAGGGGCAGGTTAGCGTCCCCTACAGCTGGCTTGAGGAAATTAAAGAAAGCCGGCTCAGGCAAGGGCTTTGAAAAGGAGCTGCGCAGCTCTTCCCCTTGTTGAAGCATCCTCTGCTCCAAGAACAATAACTATAATCCCGGCTTTATTGCAGGCTGCCAGGCATTGCCCGGCGGCCTTTGTGTTTCCTGTTTTAAGGCCCGTCACATCCTCCATGTTGAAAACAAGAGGATTTGAATTGGCCGAGGTGTAGTCAAGGGCTTCCATGCGGGCATACTGAAGAGCTGTTATGTCTGTTATTTCAGGGTAATTTTCAAGGAGATAGCTGCAGAGAGTGAAAAGGTCCGCCGAGCACATTTTATTCTGAAGCTTAACCGGGATTATGCCCTGCCTGATGACGGGAAGCCCGTTGCAGTTGTAGAACAGGGCAGAGCTGAGCTTCAGTTCCTTTGCCCTTTCATTCATTTTTTCAACAAAGCTCTCCTCGCTGCCCCACACATGCTCGGCAATTGCAAGGGCAGCCTCGTTGCTCGAGGCAATCAGCATTGCATAGGTCAGCTCCTCAAGGGGAACGAGCTCTCCTTCCTCCAGGGGTATTATCCCGTCTTCCGAAAGAGAAAGCTTCTGAACGGCTCCGGAAATCACAACCTGATCCTCAAAGGAAACCCTTCCCTGCTCAACCGCCTCTGCCAGAAGAAGATAGGTCATGAGCTTGGTGAGGCTGGCAATGGGATAAGCCGTCCGGGGATTGGTTGAGAATAGTATTTTCCCGCTTTCAGCGTCTCCTGCAAGGGCGCTGTTCATGGTTGAACAGAGGCCGCTCTCCTTCAGTTCAGCCGCGCTCACGGAAAATTCCTCCTCCGGCAGCAATCTGAGATTGTCTCCTTCGAGCTCTGCTTTAATATTCAGCAGAAGGAGAAGGTCCGTAATGTTCAGGAAAATATCCGCCGGCTCACCGCAGACAAAGCTGTAATACTTTTTCTCGCTTCCGTCAACAAACAGGCGGTTCCTGGAAAGGTCAAGAAAAAGGCCGCCCTCCTCCGAGGAGGGGTATTCAATCTCAAGGGGAGCATACTCCTTCCCCATTTCAAGGGCGAAATATGTTCCGTCGTAGGAGGTGTAGTTGCGGTATATATTAAACTGTTTATCGGTTCCTGCAAGGGCCTCTGCCGCCGACCTTAAGGAAATATAGAGATTGCCCTCATAGCTTGCATCAATTGCAGCAGCCTCAAAGGTTTTTCCGTTAACCGAAAGGCTTATTGTTTTCAGATCTGCCTGATGGTAGTCCGCAGCGGAAGCGGCGGGAACCATTGAGCCCAGAATTACAAAGCACAGAATAACGGAAATTATTCTGTGCCGGGTTATTTTATTTATAGTCATCGGGGTTATAAAAGTCTCCTGATTCATCTCCTGATTCATCTTCAAACATGTCGTCCTGACTGTTGCCTATGTTTCCGAGGAATTTCTCAAATTTCCCAAGGGAAATCTTGCCCCTCATGTAAAGGGCCATAACCAGAACAGCTCCGATTATCACGATTCCGGCAACGGCTGCAAGTATGTATGCGCCAACATGGCTTGTCCCCCGGCTGTTTTCAACCTTGGTGCTGCTCATTCCGCCGGAGGTGGGTTCGCTTGCAGAGCCGTCGGAGCCGATTGAAGTGTCCTGATTATAATTCTGGGTGTTAGTCCCCATCATGCTGACAGAGCCTGTGCTGCTGCCGGAGCTGCTGCTGCCGCCGGAGGCGGTTCCTGCCGTTCCCGCGCTTCCTCCGTTACCTGCTCCCACAACGCCGGTGGATGCTGCAGGCGTGGGTGAAGGGGTGGGCGCTGTTGTGGGCGTGGGCGCCGGGGTGGCAACTGCTTCAACCGTCAGCGATGCAGTGGCCGTGTTGAGATTGAGATCTCCTGCGGAGTAAACCGCATAGAAGGAGCAGCCTGACATTGCCGCGGTAATATTGGAAATAACCAGCCTGTTAGACTTGGTTCCCGTTACCGTTGCTCCCTTGTAGAGATTGGGAATCTCAGACGCCAGAGAGATCTTCCCGTTGGGGCTTATTATATACCAGCTAACGTCTTCATAGCCCGTTGCCGCAGCAGTGAAAACAACCTCTTCCCCGGCCTTTTTGCTTTCGCTGCCCGGGTCTTTGGTTATGTCCAAGCCTTCAATCGTTGTTGACTGCTCGGGAGCAGGGGTTTCGTCTGTGAAAATAACGCCGCCTACGCCCGAGCTCTCCTGCCCTGCCATGGGCCCTCCCACAACGGCGAAGGCCGAAGCCGAAAACAGGCAGATAATGAGCATGCAGACAAGACACAAAGAAATAATTTTTTTCATATAGTCACCTCAAAGAAAAGACAGCTAAACTATTTTAACATAAAAATGTTAACATAATCGGAGCATCTTTTCAAGTGCTTTTTAAAGAAAATTTCTTAATTCTTCAACAGTCTTGAAATAACGGCTGCAGTTTGCTCTCATGAAGCTTTCAATCTGCCAAATGTCATTTGCCCAGCCCACCGCCGCAAAATCTATTCCGGCCCTGAGAGCCATGTCGTAGCCCGGCTTCAGATCGTCTATCATAAGCAGCTCTTCTTTTTTCAGCCCCAGCTCCTTCATGACCTGCTCAACAGGCCAGGTGTTGGGCTTTCTTCTCTCCGGGGGCTGCTCCCAGCCGAATATAATATCCGGTTCGGGGAGAGAATTGGCCCTGTAGTCCCGGAGGATATTGTCCTTCATGGAGTGGGAAATAACGGCTATAAGTCCTCCCTCTGCTTTCTGCCGCTCCATAATCTCCAAAATTCCGGGATAAGCCTCAGGAATGTGGCTCTGAACATAGCGGTTCCAGTAGGCAACCTCCTCCTCCAGCTCATCATCGCTCAGGCCGAAATCCCCCTTTGCCATTTCAACAAAGCCCGGCTCAAAGTTTTTGAGAAAATATTCCTCAAGGCTGAGTGTCATGCCCGGCCGGTATTCCTGCAGATATTCCACAAAGCAGGGATAATGAATGGTTGCGGTTGAGTTCACCACCGTATCATCGTGGTCAAATATGAGGCATTTATATTTCATAATCAATAAAAGGTTGCAACATCCTGCTCAGGGGCCTCAGCAGGAACGCTTTCAATATACTTCAGAACAGGTCCCCTGCGCTTATAGGCCTTGTGATAGCCGAAATGAAGCTCCGCCATGAGCAGAATCCAGGAATCGTCCTCAATCTCCTCAACGGGGGCTCCCTCGCAGATGAGGGCAGCAAACTGAATGTCTTCAACGCAGCAGGTCATAACATGCCTTCCCACAACTATGCAGCCCTCAGGCAGTCTCTTCCTTGAAAGGGCTCTGCATTTGAAGCGGACTGTTTTCCCCTCATATTTCATCTCGGGCTCCTCGGAAAGGTCCCTGTAGAAAAGGGCATAGTCATCATCTTCAATTGAGATCACATCCGCATTCACATCAAAGGGGAGGGGGTCCTTAATGTCGTCATACTCAACGTCGCCATTGGGGGACTCATAGGCAATGTCCGTCCTTCTGGAGGCCCCTCTGACGATTTTGTGCAGGGCCATTTTGTCCACGCTGCCGTCAAAGCGGTTGAAAACCACCAGCTCGCAGCTTTTAAGCTTGTCATAAACAAGCTGCCGCATATTGGCGTTGTAGCTCAAAAACGTGGAGGAGTCGGCAAACATGAACTCCTGATAGACAATCCAGTCCTCAGGCATGGCAGAATAGAGCTCATCCAGCAGCCACATGCCGTTATATTCAACAACGCATCTCTCCGCCCTTGTCTCGCTTTTGAATTTCATGAGATTTTCGGCTGTAAGCTCCGACTTGTCCTGCAAAACGCGGATGAAAACCGAGCTGTCTGCAAACTGCTCCGGGGCATATTCCTCCTCCCCCTCTTCGCAGATGAGCAGAAGGGTCCTTTCTCCCCTGCAGAACCTTCTGTCCTCAAGGGTCTCCTGAATAAATTTTGTTTTTCCGGAATCCAAAAAGCCTGTAAACAGGTAAACCGGAAAGTCCTTCTGTTTAGCCAAATCTGAAAAGCTCCTTTAAACCGTCTTCATTCAAATCAGAACCTATAACGCAGAGTCTGCCTGTGACCGCAGGGGCTCCGGTTCTGATGTCGCTCTCGTCGGGAACAAAGTCAAAATATATCCACTGCCCGTCGCTGCCGTTCACATAGCCCTTTGCCCGGAGAACGGAGCCGTATTTCTCAAAATCGTTCAGCTCCTCAAGGGCATGCTCAATTTCCTCCCGGCTGTATTTCGCAGCGGTTTCAAAGCCCCAGGAGGAGAACACCTCATCTGCATGGTGGGAATGGTCATGGCCTTCCTCCTCGCAGCCGCAGTCACAGTGGAAGTGAGATTCCCTTGCAAGCTCTGTAAGCTCCTTGTGAATGCCCTTTTCCTCAACTGCCTTGAGAATGTCTTTTCCGGAGATTTCGTCCATGGGGGTTGTTATCATGGCGGCTTCGCCGTTCAGCTCTCTCACAATTTCAACCGAGCTTGCCATCTGCTTTTCGCTGGCCGTATCCGCCCTGGAGAGAACCACCAGATCTGCATTGGCAACCTGATCGTCAAAGAATTCTCCGAAGTTTCTCCTGTAAATCTTGGCCTTTGCCGCATTTACAACCGTTATCTTAAAGTTGATTTCCGTTCCTTCAACTCCGGAAACCGCCTTGGCAACATCGCTCAGCTTGCCCACACCGGAGGGCTCAATGATTATCCTGTCGGGCGCATAGTCCGCAATAACCTGCTTGAGAGCCTTTGTGAAATCCCCCACCAGAGTGCAGCAGATGCAGCCGGAATTCATTTCCGTAATCTGAACGCCGGCATCCTGCAGAAAGCCCCCGTCTATTGCAATTTCTCCGAACTCATTTTCAATGAGAACCAGCTTTTCGCCCTTATAGCCTTCAGCAATGAGCTTTTTTATCAGCGTGGTTTTTCCCGCTCCCAAAAAGCCGGAAAAGATGTCTATTTTTGTCAGCATAGCTTTGCCCCCACAGGGATATCGTCGGAAACTATCATGAGATGCAGATCTTCCTTGCCCTCTTTTTCTATAACTGCAGAAAGGAGCATGCCCTCAGACATGAGGCCCATCATCTTCCTCGGCGGCAGATTGAGAATTGCCGCAGCCTTCTTTCCCACAAGCTGCTCGGGCTCATAGAACTTGTGTATTCCGGAGAGTATCTGGCGGGGCTTTCCGCTGCCGTCGTCAAGGGTGAAGCGGAGAAGCTTTTCGCTCTTCTTAACCGGGTCGCACTCAAGAATTTTAACAATTCTGATGTCGCACTTTGCAAAATCATCTATTGTGACCTCAGGTGCAACGGGCTCAACAACGGTCTTGGGAGCAGCTGCCCTTCTGTTCATCTCCTCCAGCTCGGCAATGGCCTTTTCCGCATCAAGCCTGGGGAAAAGAGTCTCTCCCTTGTGAACGCTGACTGTTCCCTCAAGAACCCCATAACGGCAGGCATTTTCCCAGCTTCTCGCCTCTGAATCTGCGCCTATCTGCTCAAAGGCCTTTTCGCAGCTTTCGGGAATAACCGGGCTGAGCATAATAAGGGCCACTCTCAGGGCCTCCAAGAGATTATACATAACTCCTGCAAGCCTGGGCTTTTTCGTCTCGTCCTTTGCAAGAACCCAGGGTGCTGTTTCGTCAATATATTTATTGGCCCGCTGAATGAGCCTGAAAACCTCTTCAAGAGCAAAGGAAGGGTGGAGCTGGTCCATGTGGCGGGCATAGGCAGCTCTGGTTGACTCAATCATTCCGATGATTTCCCCGTCCTCGGGGGCAGACTCCTTTTCTGCCGGAAGGGTTCCGCCGAAATATTTTTCAACCATGGCCGTTGTTCTGGAAACGAGATTGCCCAGGTCGTTTGCAAGGTCAATATTAATTGTGTTTATGAGCAGCTCGTTGGAGAAGTTTCCGTCTGAGCCGAAGGGGAAGGTCCTCATGAGGAAGAAGCGCAGCGCATCAACCCCGAATTTTTCCGCAAGTATATAGGGGTCAACCACGTTCCCCTTTGATTTGCTCATCTTTCCCCCGTCAATAACCAGCCAGCCGTGACCGTAAACCTTCTTAGGCACAGGCAGCTCCATGCTCATGAGCATTGCCGGCCAGATGATTGAATGGAAGCGGACGATTTCCTTGCCCACAACGTGAACATCTGCAGGCCAATACTTTTCGAAATCATCATATCTGTCGTTCAGATAGCCCAGGGCGCTTATGTAGTTTGAAAGGGCATCAACCCAAACATAAACAACATGACCGGGGTCAAAGTCAACGGGAATGCCCCAGCTGAAGCTGGTTCTTGAAACGCAGAGATCTTCAAGGCCCGGCTTTATGAAGTTGTTAATCATCTCGTTAACCCTGGAGGCGGGCTCAAGGAAGGTTCCTGTTTCAAGAAGGTCCTGCACCGGCTTTGCATATTTTGAAAGGCGGAAGAAATAGGCCTCCTCCTCTGCATAGTGAACCTCTCTGCCGCAATCGGGGCACTTTCCGTCCTTCAGCTGAGATTCCGTCCAGAAGCTCTCGCAGGGAGTGCAATACATTCCCTTGTAGGCTCCCTTGTAAATGTCTCCCTTGTCATACATTTTTTTGAATATCCGCTGAATGGACTCAACATGATAATCGTCGGTGGTTCTTATGAAGCGGTCGTTGGAAATGTTCATAAGCTTCCAGAGATCCAGTATGCCCTTTTCTCCTTCAACTATGTTGTCAACAAACTGCTGGGGAGTCAGTCCTGCGGCCTTTGCCTTTTCTTCAATCTTCTGCCCGTGCTCGTCGGTTCCCGTGAGGAACATCACGTCGTAGCCGCAGAGCCTTTTATAGCGGGCTATCGTGTCGGTTGCAACGGTGCAGTAGGCATGGCCAATGTGCAGCTTGTCTGAAGGGTAGTAAATCGGGGTTGTGATGTAGAACGTTTTCTTTTCTTCCATGATTATATCTCCTTATTCAGTGGGGTGAATATGATATTCGTCCATTCCGGGTCCTCCGGAGGCATTGGGCAGATTTATAACATTGTCTTCAATGAGGCTGCCTGCCGAATCAAAAACCTGGCGGTGAGTATAGCAGCCCTTTCCGCCGTCATCAAGAACATAGGTATCTCCGACAATTGTAAGCTTGATTTTATAGCCCTCCCGCCCTTCATAGGCAGGGTCAATAAATCTGTCGTAATCCTGCATCCAGAAATAGCTGTTGTCAAACTCAAGGGGCATATAGTCCCCCTCTTCAAGGGTTCCCCAGATTTCCGCCGTGAGAGTTCTCTCCTCTGTGTTGCAGTAAATAACAATCTTAATCGGGTAGCTCTTGTTGTTTTTAAACTTGAAGTCAACAATGTTTCCCCCGTCCTGGGGCCAGGCGACCGTTGCATCCGTTCCGGGCTGCATATAGTTCACCTCGAACTGATGGCAGGTTCTTTCAACGGTTTCAAGGAAAGCGAAGGCGGTTGCTGCATATATGGTGGATGAAACCTGGCAGGCTCCTCCTCCCGGCTCATCCTTCACCTCTCCGTTAACATAGGCGGGAGCTGAAAGGAAGCCCGCCTCCTCGGTTCTGGGGCCCACAATGTCGTTATATGAGAAGGTCTGGCCAGGGTAGAGTATATATCCGTCAATCTTTGAGGAGCAGAGCTGCAGATTTGAAATTCTCTCATCGCTGGAATTTGTGAATCTTGTGGTCATGGCTCCTAAAAGGTCATGAAACAGGGCTGAGCGGAGCATATCCCCCGTAACCTCAGGCTCCGTGATGCTGAGGGGGATTTCAACAATTTCCCCGATTTCAGCCTCCTGCCAAAGGCTTTGAGCCTCGGAAACATCTATTGAGCAGGCGTTCTGCCCGTCAATAACCTCAAAGAGTCCGTCGTCACTGTAGGCGGCGTTTATGCACTCCTTCTCCATTGAGGCATCCAGAGCCGCAAAATCCGGCTCTGCCGGCTGAGAAAGCAGCTTTGAAAATTCAAGGGAGCTCTGCTCCTCTTCAAGAGCGTTGATTATCTCTTCCTTGAGAGCAGCCGTATCAAGCTTAAGGTCTCCCCAGCCCTTCCTTGTTGACAGGACTGCATTTTCATAGTCATACTGCCACTGCTCAGCTCCGAAAAGCTCATTGAGATTATCCCCGGCAAGGGTAATCTGATTGTCAATATATTCAGAGCCGGTCTGCCGCAGCTGCAGATTAAGATCAGTGCTGCCGAAAAGGCAGGCTGCATATTTTATGAGAGCCTTAAGGGGGCCCTCCTTTTTGCCGTAATCCTCTGCGGCGGCCCGGAGCGCCTCGCTGCTGAGAGCTCCTCCGGCCTTCACCCTGTCAATTTCAAGATCAACAAGGCCTAAAATGCTCACCTTCAGGGGCTCGGCTGTTTTTTCCTCCCAGCCTCCCTCTTTAAGGGCGGTTTTAATCTCCTCCTCGTTGAGACCACCGAGGGCAATGTCTCCTGCATAGAGATTGGGGAAGCTCTTTTCGCTCTTTTCAAGAGCAGAGCCTGCCAGAAAAGCGCCTGCAGCAATCAGAAGCGCTGCCGCAAGAATTATTATCCCGGGGCTTACTCTCTTCTTTTTCTTTTTTGCGTGCTTCATTCTTCGTCCTCTTCAGGGTTTTCTTCGGTTTTTTCCTTCTCTCTGGCATAAATTTCAAGGAAGAGCTCCTCCTCGCTTTTGGGCAGCTCGGTTTTCTCCTCTTCGTCGAAAATTTGGGCAAGCCAGGGGGTATTTTCAATTCTTCCCCCGGTCTGAACCTCTAAAAGAACATTTATCAGCTGATTTGAAAGGAGAAAGCCCTGGGTGGTGAAGCGCCAGCGTTCCCCTGCCTTTTCAGCCCAGCCCTTGTCCTGAAATATTGAAAGGGCCTTCTCAATGGGCTTCCAGTCTGACTGGGTTTTTCTTCTGTATTCCTTCTCGCTCATTCCGCCGGAGGTTCTCATTGCCAGCATAACATATTCCGTGGCAAGGGAATTCCTGTCCTGCGTTTCATATTCGTCAAGAAGGCCGGCGCCGCTCTCAACGCCTGATATATAAGCCTTCAGGTCTTTAATGTAGCTGTAGCGCAGCTTGCCTATGCAGGAGTGAGCTCCGGGGCCAAAGCCCATGTAGTCATCCAGCCGCCAATACTTCAGATTGTGCCTGGAGGCAAAGCCGGGAGCGCAGAAATTTGAAATTTCATATTGCTTATAGCCGTATCTCTCCAGCATCTGGGAGGCATAAACATACATGTCTGCCTGCTCATCCTCTGAGGGAAGGGCAAGGCTTCCGCTGTATGTGGCATGCATGGGAGTCCCCTCCTCGAGGGTGAGACCATAAACGCTGATGTGCTCGGTGTGCAGCTCAACGCAGCGCTGAAGGGTTTCCGCCCAGTCATGCTTTGTCTGGGTGGGGAGACCGTAAATAAGGTCTATGCTCAGGTTTTCAAAGCCCGCGTCCCTTGCCAGGCTCACTGCCTTCTGGGCCTGCTGGAAATTATGCCTTCGGCCAATAAGCTTGAGAAGGTCATTGTCTGCGCTCTGAACGCCTATTGAAAGCCTGTTAACTCCCTCTCCCCGCAGAAGCTTCATTGCGTTGAGACTTATGCTGTCAGGATTTGCTTCAACGGTTATCTCGGAGTCGGTCCTCAGATTGCCGTTATACTTGAGAAGGTCAAGTATTTCGCATATTCTGTCTGCCCCGTAGTAGCTTGGGGTACCGCCGCCGAAATACACCGTGTCAACCTCATAGTTTTTAATGGAGGCTGCTGATTCCTCAATGTGCTTCAGCAGCGCCTTCTGATAGCTCGGCATAAGCTCCTCGCAGCGCTGAAGGGAGTAGAAATCGCAGTAAGAGCACTTGGAGGCGCAAAACGGTATGTGAATGTAGATTCCCAGTCGCTCTTTCAATCAGAAAAGCCCCGCAACCAGCTTTGTGAACTCTGCCATGTCCTCAATCTCAACCCCTGCCATAAGCTTTGCAAGGTTAGAGAGGATTTTTGAAAGCTCCGAAGCTTTTTCTTTATCATCGTTTTTAAAGGCCTGCTGAAGGGCAGCAACGGCTTCGTGCTCCGGGTTCAGCTCAAGAACCTTTGTTGCTCTCACCTTCTGCATCTCTGCGCTGGGCCCGTGGCGGAAATATTTCTCCATTTCAATTGTGACAGGGCCCTCGGTTGTGAGCGCGCAGGGCTGAGAGGAGAGCTTGGTTGAATAAGCTGCCTTGGAAATTTCCTCTCCTGCCGCTTCGCAGACAAAGTCGAGAAAATCCTTGTCTGCAAGGTTTTTCTCCTCTGCCTCCTTCTTCTCCTCCTCGGTTTCAAAGCCCAGGTCCTCTGTCACAACGTTGCAGAAGGGCTTTCCGTTCCAGTCCTGCAGCTGGTCAAGCACCAACTCGTCAAGAGCGCTTGTGAGATAGATAATGCGGAAGCCTCTGGATATAACCTCCTCGCACTGGGGAAGGCTCATTGCATGCTTAACGCTGTCTGAATTGGCATAGTAGATGGCCTTCTGGCTCTCAGGCATTTTGTCTGCATATTCCTGGAGAGTCATCTGGCTGTCTTCCCCGGTGTAGAACAGGAGAAGATCCTTGAGAAAGTCTTTATAACGGCCGTATTCATCGCATATGCCGCATTTAATGTCTACCCCGAAGTTCTTGAAAAGCTCCTCATACTTTTCCCTGTCGTCCTTCATCATTTTTTCCAGCTCGCCCTTAATCTTCTTTTCAAGGCTGGTTCCTATTGTGTGGAGCTGGCGGTTATGCTGAAGTATTTCCCTGCTTATGTTCAGGCTGAGATCCGGGCTGTCCACAATGCCGCAGACAAATTCAAAGTAATCGTGAACAAGGTCCTTGCACTTTTCCATGATCATAACCCCGTTTGAATAAAGGGTTATTCCCTTCCTGCTTTCAGGGATGAGATATTCCCTGTCGCTCTCGCCGGGGACAAAAAGCATGGCCTTATAGGAAATGGTTCCCTCCGCATTCACTCTTACCAGGGCATAGGGATCCTTCTGGGCGCGGTATTTCTCCTTGTAGAACTCGATGCACTCATCATCGCTCACATCGCTTCTGCTTCTCTGCCAAATGGGGATCATGGAGTTAACGGTCTCGTTTTCCGTGACCATTTCATAGCTGTATTTGGGATTGCCGGCGTCATCAGTCTCGCCGGTTTCCTTCTTTTCCTGGTGCTGAATGTCCATCTTGATGGGCCAGCGCACATAGTCGGAATATTTTTTCACGAGGGCCTTAATCTTCCAGGCTTCGAGATAGGTTCCGTAGAGCTCCTCCTCGGTGTCTTCCTTAATGTGCATAATAACATCGGTTCCGGGGAAGGCTCTCTCAGCCTCGGAAACAGTGTAGCCGTCTGCGCCGCGGCTCTGCCACTTAACGGCCTGCTCCTCGCCGTATTTCCTGGTGATAACGGTCACCTCATCGGAAACCATGAAGGCGCTGTAGAAGCCAACTCCGAACTGCCCTATAATGGCCATCTCATCGTCTGCTTTTCCGCTCTCTCCCAGCTCGTTTTTAAAGGCAAGAGAACCGGACTTGGCAATAACTCCAAGATTGTTTTCCGCCTCTTCCTTTGTCATTCCGATTCCGTTGTCTGAAACGGTGACGGTGCGGTTTTCCTTGTCTATGCTTATGTCAATTTTGAAATCTTCCCTGTTAAGGCCGACTGCATCGTCAGTGAGAGCAGCGTAGCAGAGCTTGTCTATTGCGTCTGACGCGTTGGAGATAATCTCTCTGAGGAAAATTTCCTTGTTCGTGTAGATGGAATTGATCATCAGATCAAGAAGGCGCTTTGATTCCGCCTTAAACTGTTTTTTTGCCATTTAAACTTAACCTCCCTGAAAAAAGCAATTTTTCATGACACTATATTATATAATAAACCCCCGTTTTTTTCAACAGTAAAAGCGTATTAAAGCCGTCTCCTTGCAGCTTACAGCTTGTAGCTTATTAGCGGCGAGGGGTTAGCAGCGAGCAGCGAGGGCGAAGCGCGGCTGCGCCGCTAAAAGA